>Ga0070717_10000273_pt1 | contig 35299 bp, 15 predicted proteins | sample LARL113metaG_FD_71366 | JGI IMG/M metagenome (GOLD analysis project Ga0070717, IMG submission 71366) | Corn, switchgrass and miscanthus rhizosphere microbial communities from Kellogg Biological Station, Michigan, USA - LAR L11-3 metaG | ecosystem: Host-associated > Plants > Roots > Rhizosphere ...
TGAGATCCTGATCGGGATGGAGGCGACTGCTCGCTCCAGCGAGAATCTCTATCACGCGCTGGAGCAGCGCGGCTATCAGCTCTGCTTGTTACATCCTGGGCAAACGCATCAGTTTCACCAGCGTCAAGGCCTGCGAGCCAAAACGGATCGGCTCGATGCAGTGACCATTGCCCGTGTGCTCTTGAGCGGCGAGGCACGGGCCGGCTATATCCCCAACGAGCTGATAGCCACCTATCGCGAACTAGTGCGCTTACATAGCCAATTGAGCGAGCAGGCAGCGCGCTATCAAAATCAGATCCACGCCCTGGTCGTGGTCCTCTTTCCTGAGTTCACCCAGGTGTTTGCTGATCCGTGCTTGTCTTCAGCCTTAGCCGTCCTCCAAGCCTATCCCAGCGCTCAAGCGCTGGCGCAGGCAGGGGAAAAAGCGCTCTATGCGCTTCTGCATGCCCAGAAGCATGCCCACTATGGGCATCCGACCGCCAAGAAATTGCTCAGTCTGGCCTCGACCTCGGTCAGCAGTGGTCGAGCGGAAGCAGGGCGCTCGGTGAGCCTGCGCATCGTGTGTGAGCAGTTGGAGCAGACGCAGAAGAATCTCGAGCGACTGCAAGGCGAACTGGAGCACCTGCTCGCCAACGATCCTGCTGTCAAAGCCTTGCGAGGCTCTCCCTGAGTTTGGGACCAAGACGGTAGCGGTGTTGCGGGCGGAACTGGGGGATGTCGATCGCTTTGGGCGCACTGACCAGGTGATTGCCTATGCTGGCTTGGATGTCGAGATCAAAGAAAGCGGCTTGTGGAAGGGCCAGGCCAAGCTCTCCAAACGCGGCAGTGGGTTGCTGCGGCAGACACTCTATTTGGCCGCCTTGCGGAGCATTCATCTGGAGGGCTCTGCCTTTGGCGCCTACTATCGTCGACTGGTAGAGCGTGGCCTCAAGAAGGGCTCCGCCTTGATGGCGGTGATGCGCAAAATGCTGGCCGTCACAGTCTATTTGCTCAAACACGAACAGCAGGACTATGATCGAAGCCTGGTTGGAGTGGGTATGCTGGCTGTCTAGACAGCCAGCATACCCACTCCAACTCCGGGCTCAATGGGGCACACAGCCCCTGTATGGGCTGCGCAAGGGAGACACAATGTGTCCATTGCAATGGCTGAGTTTAAAAGAGGACTTGACAAATTTTATGGCTTCTCGGTAAAGATTTTGCGAGCGCAGTCAGGGGTGCGGCAGAAAAACTTGCGGACAGAGAGATGAAAGACGACCTTGCGGCCTCCACAAGGGACATCACGCAGCGTCCGCTGATACTGGCTGTGGACCTGTGATGACGCTTGATCGCACAGTGGGCAACAAGAAGAAGGGCGCACCGAGACAACGGCAATTGCCAAGAGGTCTCCTTGCGGTTCTATCCGCTCAACGCGCAACCCTTGGGGAAGAGAGAGAAGGAATGACACTTCCATCAACACCAGACTCCTCAGGAAATAGCAACAAAGATGGTTGTTCATAAGAACTCTATCATTATATGTCAATGCCTTGCTTATCAAGCAAGCAGATTCACCAAACTGGCGTAAGAGCCGAAAGGTTTGCCGGATTGACTCATAGACCCATCAGAGGCAAACCTTTGCGCCAATGGCGCATCAGAGTACAAATGGTTTTCTATCAAGTCCTCGTTTGCTCAGCAAAACCTTTTGACGAATCACAGTAATTTACCCTCATCTTTTCTGGAAGAGTACTTAATAAAGCCCGAATATGCTAATATTTATGAAGAAAAAGTGTTAGCTTATGTAGTTAACTGATTTGGCAAGCACCCACGAGTTCCTTTAGAACTTCTATTCGTGCGTACGACGCGAGCGAGGAATGGGTAACCTGGCGATCATCTAAGGGACGCGAGTCCTACGATGACAGAACGGCCATAGTACCTAGTATGTGGTGTTACGCTGAGTAACAGCAGCCGTGATACGAATGCCTGGGATAATGCCCAGGATAGGGGGAAGGGCTGAAAGAAGGTAGTCCACCGAACCGCTCAAGTTGCTATGGATGTAGCAAGAGACGGAAAGCGGGGAAGTGGCCAGTCCACCTTAACCAAGGTGGACTGGGGCGAAGGTCAATACCTTCGGAGAGCCGGATGCGTTGAAGTGCAGAGAGCCGAGAGGCTTTCTCTGTAACTCGCTGGCATTCTACCCAATTTAGGCGCGATAGCGAGACGGTAAACCTGCCCACGTTCTGTTACATGGCCCGACTTTGAGCGAAGGGATGTTATTCGGCAAGGAACAAAAAACTCGTGCGCTAAAAATTCTCTGCTCTGACGTATACACGGTATACGAACGATCTGCTGCTGATTGTCTCTACTCTCGTTGAGAAAGGAGGTGTCTTATCGTATCTCAAAGTACACCGGCTCCTGAGAGCCGACAACAGAGTTCTGCAAAAGATACCGGCGCAAATGGGGATAAAGCGTTAGTGACGCCTCCTTCGATCTCGCTACCCAAAGGCGGTGGGGCCATCCGAGGCATTGGCGAGAAATTCGCCGCCAACCCGGTGACAGGTACCGGCTCCATGACTGTACCCATCGCCGTAAGTCCGGGGCGTTCCGGTTTTGGCCCTCAACTGTCCCTCTCCTATGACTCAGGCGCGGGCAACGGCCCCTTCGGCCTGGGCTGGAATCTCTCTCTGCCTGCGATCACCCGCAAAACGGATAAAGGACTACCACGCTATCAGGACACCCAGGGCACCCAGGACGCAGACTCGGACGTGTTCATTCTGTCCGGTACCGAAGATCTGGTACCTGTACTCAAACAAGATGCATTGGGCACATGGACATACGAGGAACTGCCGCCACGAACCGTCAACGGCACTACCTATCACATTCGCCGCTATCACCCTCGCGTCGAGGGTCTGTTCGCCCAAATTGAGCGGTGGACCAACACAACCCAGCCAGGCGATATCTTTTGGCGCTCCATCTCGAAAGACAACATCACCACCTGGTACGGCAGAAGCGACAATTCGCGTATCTTCGACCCTGAGAATCCTGAACGCATCTTCAGCTGGCTCATCTGCGAGACCTACGACGACAAGGGCAACATCATCACGTATCACTACAAAGCGGAGGACGCCGCAAATGTTAAACTTGCGCAAGCCCACCAGCAAAATCGTGGCGACGAGAAGGACCCACGGCGTACCGCCAGCCGCTATCTCAACCGCTATCTCAAGTACATCCGCTACGGCAATCACACATCCTATCTGCCCAAACTTGAGGCCGACCAACCGTGGCCGGAGCTGCCGGGCGACGACAACTGGTACTTCGAAGTCGTGTTCGACTATGGCGAGCACGACCAGGCCAATCCCACACCACAAGAGGTCAACACATGGCGATCACGGCCAGACTCATTCTCCTCGTATCGCTCCACGTTTGAAATACGTACTCAACGCTTATGCCAACGAGTGCTTATGTTCCATCACGTCCCAGATGATCAAAATGGCCCCCAGAAGGGGTACGATGGCCTCGTTCGCTCGACCGACTTCACCTACGAGTACGAGCAGGACCCGACAAACTCCCGCGTGCCCATCTTTTCCAAACTCATTGCGGTGACTCAGTGCAGCTATCAACCTCAAGCAGGCGGTGGCTACCTCTCCGCGTCGTTCCCCCCGCTCGAATTCACCTACCGTGACGCAACCATCCAGGCTGAACTGCGCGAGCTACAAGGCGATAGCCTGGCAAATCTACCCATTGGTATCGACGGCGCCTCCTATCAGTGGGTTGATCTCGATGGCGAAGGGCTGTCAGGAGTGCTGACTGAACAGGCCGAGGCATGGTTCTACAAACGCAACCTCAGCCCAACGAATGTAGTTGGGAGCGGCGTCAATGCACACATCGAGGCGAAGTTCTCGGCGGCGGAACTCGTCTCACCAAAACCCACGGCGGCATTAGCCGATCATGCCCAGTTCCTTGATCTGGCGGGCGATGGCCACCCGCATCTGGTGCAATTTGCAGGCCCGACGCCAGGGTTTTACGAACGCACAATGGACGAGCAGTGGGACCCGTTTGTACCGTTCGTCTCCCTGCCCAATGTAGCGTGGAGCGACCCCAATCTCAAGTTCATCGACCTCGATGGCGATGGTCACGCCGACATCCTCATTAGCGAAGATGATGCCTTTGTGTGGCATCGTTCGCTGGGGGCAGACGGCTTTGATGCAGCGCAACGCACAAGCAAGGCCTGGGACGAAGAAAAGGGGCCGCACATCATCTTTGCTGATGGAGAACAATGCATCTATCTCGCGGACATGTCGGGCGATGGCTTGACCGATATCGCACGTGTTCGCAACGGCGAGGTGTGCTATTGGCCTAATCTCGGCTATGGTCGCTTTGGCGCGAAAGTCACGATGGACAACGCCCCGCTGTTTGACTATAGCGATCAATTTGACCACCGCCGCATCCGCGTAGCCGATATCGATGGCACGGGTACAACCGACCTGTTGTATCTGCACCGTGAGGGCGTGCGTGTGTATTTTAACCAATCTGGCAATAGCTGGAGCGGAGTGACCACGATCAAACACCTGCCCGCCCTCGATAACGTGGTCGGCGTGCAGGCACTCGACCTGTTGGGCAATGGCACGGCGTGTCTGGTGTGGTCGTCGCCGTTGACGGGTGATAGGGGCCGTCCACTGCGCTATCTTGACCTGATGGGTGGGCAAAAGCCGCACCTGCTGATCAAGACAGTCAACAACCTGGGTGCGGAGACGACGGTTGAGTATGCGCCTTCGACCACGTTCTACCTGCAGGACAAACAGGCAGGCAACCCCTGGATCACCAGGCTGCCCTTCCCGGTCCACTATGTGGAGAGGGTGACAGTACACGATAAGTGGCGCAACACCACCTTCTCAACCACCTACAGCTATCACCACGGCTACTTTGATGGGCCAGAGCGCGAGTTTCGCGGCTTTGGCCGCGTCGAACAGGTTGATGTCGAAGACTACGGCACGTTTGCAGCGGGGAACGCAAGCAGCCCCTATATTACCGACGATCAAACACTGTATCAGCCACCGGTCAAAACCGTGACCTGGTATCACACCGGCGTGTTTCTCGACCGCGAACGCATTCTGAGCCACTTTCAGGACGAATACTTCCCGAACTGGTTTGAGGATGAGAAACCTGGTCAGCAAGTGCTGGGCGCGTTCCAAGAGAATGCCCTGCCCGAACCCGACCTTGATGCCCTGGACCTTACCGCCGACGAGTGGCGCGAAGCGCTGCGTGCGTGCAAAGGCATGATGCTGCGACAAGAGGTCTATGAACTTGATGTAGATGCGCTGGCTGCTAGCATACACACGCCGGTCAAACTGTTCTCGGCTGCGTATCACAATTGCCACATTCACCATGTGCAACCAAAAGCGGCCAACCAACATGCGGTCTTTCACGTCACCGAAAGCGAAGCGATCACCTATCACTATGAGCTAGACCTGCGCCCAGAACAACTGGCGCCCGACCCGCGCATCGCGCACACCCTCAACGTGCGCATCGACGAATATGGCAACATCCAGCAATCCGTCGCCGTGGTCTATCCCCGCCTGGGCACCTATGTCGATGCCACCTTGAAGGACGGCGCGCCGGAGTTGATCCAGCATGTGCAATCCGAGCGGCACCTGGCCTATACCGAGACGCGCTACACCAACGACGTGCCCGACCCGGATCACCTAGACCTGGACAACTATCGCTTGCGCCTGCCCTGCGAGGTGCTGACCTATGAGTTGACCGGCATCGCGCCCGGGAGCGGCTACTTCACGCTGGAGGAATTGCGGGCCTATAAATTGAGCGACAAGTACCAGGACAGGGGAAAGCCCGTTGAGGATATCGCCTATCACCTGCTGCCTGATGGCGCTAAGGCTCAAAAGCGCATCGTGGAACACACGCGCACGCTGTTCTTTGATACCGGCCTGGACAAGCCACTGAAACTGGGGCTGCTCAACGCACTCGCGTTACCCTATGAGAACTACAAGCTGGCCTTGACAGATGACATACTCACTCTTGTCTTCACAGACAAGCTCACCTCGTCGGTGAAGACGGCACTCTTGGACAAGCAAACCAGCGGGTACTTGAGCGGCGATGAGTTGAGCGCACGCTTTGGCGACGCGGCTGTGCTAGGGCAATATTGGATGTGTTCCGGCGTTGCCGGCTTCGCCCCTGATGCCGCCCAACACTTCTATTTGCCCGAACGTTACACCGACCCCTTCGGCAATGTCACAACGCTGGATTACGACCTGCGCGATCTCTACATCCAATCCAGCACCGATGCGCTGGGCAGCCGCACCGAGGTAACTGAGTACGACTTTCGCGCGCTGGCACCATGCCTGATGAAAGATGCCAACGACAACCTTTCGGCAGTGCGCTTCGATATTTTGGGGATGCCCGCTGCAATGGCGGTGCTGGGCAAAGGCACGGAAGCCGACAGCCTGAGCGCTTTTGATGACGCGTTGCTCAACCCAGATGTAGCCGCTAAACAGGAGTTCTTCGTCAGCAAAGACTATAGCGTTGCCGCTGCCAAAGCTCTGTTGCGCGGTGCCAGCGCGCGGCACGTGTATTACTTCGGCGAAATCATCAAAGACAACAAGACGCTCTGGAGCCAGCACCCCCCTTGCGCCTGTGGCATTGTGCGAGAGCGGCACGAGGCCTCCACGCCAGATAGCGCGGTGCAGAGCGCGTTCGAGTATTCAGACGGCACGGGCACCGTGCTGGTGAAGAAGATACAGGCCGAGCCTGAACAGCCGGGCGGACCTCTGCGCTGGGTTGCTAGTGGCAAGACCATCCTCAACAACAAGGGCAAAGCGGTCAAACAATATGAGCCGTATTTCAGCCAGCCAGAGGTAGGGCATCGCTTCGAAGAGCCTGCCGAAGTGGGCGTAACGCCAGTGATGTATTACGATGCTATCGGACGGCTGATTCGCACCGAGTCACCCGATGGCTCCTACAGCCGCGTGGAGTTCTCACAGTGGCATGTGGCCCACTACGATTCCAACGACACCGTGGGCGAAGCGGGCAATGCCTGGTTTGCCCGCAAGAGTGCACCAACTGCTTCGGCGGAAGAGCAGCGAGCAGCGCGGCTGGCTGCTGAACATGCCGACACACCAGCGCTGACAATACTTGATAGCCTCGGTCGCGAGGTCGTCACGATCGCTCATAACCGCGTTGGCCCAGCCAATGCGCCAGTGAACGAGAAATACGTCACGTTTAGCAAGCTTGATGCCGAGGGCAAACCACTCTGGATACAAGACCCGCGTGGCAACCTTGTGATGCAATACATTCTGCCGCCCCTGCCCGACGGCGTACACAGCTTCGACGACGAAAGCCTCCTGAACGCGCAAGGCTTCGCGCCGTGTTACGATATCACGGGCAACCTGCTCTTTCAGCACAGCATGGATGCCAGTGAACGCTGGATGCTCAACGACGCGGCTGGTAAGCCCATGTTCGCCTGGAACAGCCGTGCGTTCATCACGCGGATAGCCTATGATGAACTGCACCGCCCAACCGGCTCATTTGTCACCGGTGCTGACCCGCTTCATCCTCAACGCGAACTGCAATTTGAAAAGCTGGTCTACGGCGAAGGACAGGCCGACGATACGCAACACAACCTGCGCGGCAAGCTCTTTGAGCATTCCGATACAGCAGGCGTGGTTACGAACGATGCTTATGACTTCAAAGGCAATCTACTGCTTACAACGCGCCAGCTGCTGGTGGATTACACAACTACGCCCGATTGGTCGCAGCATCCAGCACCGGAGGACGAGGTCTTCGCCGCCAGCACACGCTACGATGCGCTCAACCGCCCAATCCAAATCATCGCGCCACACAGCACAGCGGCCAACCCGCAGCGCATCAACATCACCCAGCCCACATACAACGAAGCCGGACTGCTGGAGCGCATGGACACTTGGCTCAACCAACCCGCTGAGCCAATAGCTCTGCTCGATCCAATCACCGCCAACACCCATATCGTCACCAACATCGACTATGATGCCAAAGGGCAGCGCATATTGCTGCAATATGGCAACGGCTCAGAAACCCACTACGACTACGAGCCAGACACGTTCCGCCTAAAGCGACTGAAGACCACGCGCACCAGCGATAGTGCCCTGTTGCAAGACCTGAACTACACCTATGACCCCGTGGGCAACATCACCCAGCTTGTTGACAATGCCAATGACCGCGTGTACCACAGCAACACCTGTGTGTTGCCGGGCGCAGAGTATCGCTACGACGCACTGTATCGCCTGATCGCCGCCAGCGGCCGCGAACATAAGGGCGACGGTCAGCAGTATGACTGGGACGACAGTTCCCACTCTGTGCCAACACTGCCCAACGATTGCCAGGCATTGCAGACCTACACCGAGGAATATCGCTACGACTCGGTTGGCAACATCATGCAGATGGTGCATCACACCGGACGCAATCTTGAGCAGCCAGCCCAGGTGATTTGGAACCGACGTTATCAGTATGCGTTGGACAGCAACCGCTTGCTTGCTACCAGCCTGTCCGGTGACCATGACACCTTGCCTGACTACGCTGCCATCCCTGGCTACAGCGCCAAATACATCTACGACCTGCACGGCAATATGACCACCATGTCCCACCTGCCGCTCATGCAATGGGACTACAAGGATCAGCTTCAGGCTACGGCACAGCAAACTGTGAACAACGGGGGAACACCCGAGACCACCTACTATGTGTATGACGCCCAGGGCCAGCGCGTGCGCAAAGTCACCGAACGTCAGGCCGCTGCGGGACAAAGCCCGACACGCCTGGAAGAGCGTATCTACCTTGGCGGCTTTGAAATCCACCGTAAGTATAGCGGCGATGGCACCACTGTCACATTAGAGCGCGAGACCCTGCACGTCATGGACGACAAACAGCGCGTTGCATTGATCGAGACACAAACGATCAAAGACCAATCTCCAATTGCTAACCTCCAGCCTCTCATTCGCTATCAACTTGGCAACCATCTCGGCTCAGTCTGCTTAGAGCTTGACAAAAACGCCGCGGTGATCACCTATGAGGAATACACCCCCTACGGCAGCACAGCTTATTGCGCCGGACGTAGTGCCGCCGAGGTAGGTTTGAAGCGGTACAGATATACAGGCAAGGAGCGCGATGAGGAGACAGGAATGTACTACCACGGGGCGCGGTATTATGCGCGCTGGCTGGGGAGGTGGACGAGTTGTGATCCGAGCGGAATGAAAGATGGGCTGAATATGTATGCGTATGTGAATGGAAGACCTGTCATACTCATAGATCCGGATGGAAAGGATGGAGAAGGGTATGTGGGATTTAAGCCTTCTCCACAATATCAACTTAAGCTGGACCCTAAAATCGAGGCTACTATAAAAGTGATGCAAATGACAGGAAAGTTGCCGCTTTCTCCTAAGCCTAGAACCGAACCTGCCCAACCCTCCATTAATTTATTCGATCCTAAAGCTCTCCGATCTGCTGTGGGCGGTGATCCTGCTCCTAAACCCCCAGGATATTTATCTTTCAACCCGCCAGCTGCTGCTCCTTCTCAAACAAATGATCTGTCATTGCCCAAGCTATCTTGGGCATTTGGTAATGTCAATAAACAGGTAAAGATTGATCTCATCCCTCCTTCTGGCTCTTACAAGCAGATTGGGGTTGGTAGTAGCACAACGTTTAAAGTAGGAGGACCAGGTATTTCAGTTGAGATTAACGAAGAGGGGGTATCTAAAAAAATTACATGGGATTATGGCTCAAATGTAACTGCCGAAGAAAAAGTACGGTTAGGAGGTAATAATCAATTTTCGCTGAGTATAAATACAAAACTAGAATTTCATTTAGGACTTACTCATGGAAATCCTAAAGATTTGCCATCCCCACAGGAAGTAACAGAAGGGGTAGATAAAATTAGCAAGGGATTAGAGGCCTTTGGCAAATATACGGGCAATATCGTAAAGAATATTCCAAATATAGTTGGGGATAAACAAGTAAAGGATATTTTGAAAGAAGGAATGCAATTAACGAAATTGTGGCCGGATGACGATAAAGGCGAAAAGCATGATGCTGGGAAAAACAAGCCTACCCCAGGAGAGATAGGAACTCCAAAAGTTCTTAAACCCGCCTGGAAATTAGATTTCTATGGAAAACCTGATAGTCTGGGCAATGTAAAAGGATATCAGCTTGGAGTAACTTTCAGTGGTTCATTCTAAAAAATGTCCGTGAGGAGAATATCCATGAACAAGATCACTTTTCCCCTGGTCATGGGCCAGCAGGGTCCCGCGGTAGGCGATCTGCAAGCCGCGCTGCTTGTGCTGCTTGAGCGTGGCGTCATCCTACCCAATGATGAGGCCGGTCGGCTGAAACTGGCTAACGATCTACAACATGAACACACCACGCAAACCTATCGCGATAACACGGCTAGATCGGTTGGCATCTTTCAGCAACAACGCAACATCCAACCCACCGGTAATGTGGAAGAGCTTACTGCTAATGCCATCAACTCTCTCTTGAGTGAGTTTGGATTGCTGGATGGGCAGGGCGACGGCTGGAAAGAGGTTGTCACCGCGCTCAGTGCACAGGGACAGACGCTGAGCGCGATCAACCTCGGCACAGATCACCTGGTGAGCATTGACGAGAAGATCGGCACGCTCGGGAAAGCACCATCGCTCTCATTCAACATGCGTGGTGAAGCAGTCAAAGACCTGCACACGCAATTGATGAGCCTGGGTGTGACATTGCCAGCGAATGAGACGACCGACAGTATCTTCGGTGTGGGGACACACGATGCTTTGCTGCAACTGCAAGCGAAATATGACCTTGCCCGCACGGGTGTATTTGATGACGCCACGCGTAACGCCCTTGCCATCGCTGTCGGCAACGTCGCTCACCCCAGGCGGGTCGAGGGCCGTATCTTTCTGGAGAACGGCCTGCCCGCCGCAAATATCAAGGTGCGCATCGTCAACAAAGGCTTTGGCGAGGATGCGACCGTGTTGGGCGACACCGAGGCCGATGAGCGCGGCTTCTATGCATTCCCATACGACACGAATGGTGCCTTGGCCAACATCGAAGTACACGCATTTGATGCCAATGGCAATGAGGTTCGGCTTTCCAATCCGAAAGTAAACGCTGACCGCAGTGAGGTACTCAACCTCGTTGCGCCATCCACAGTGAAATCTCCGGCCAACGAGTTCGCGCTGATGACAGGCGATCTGGGAAAGGTTGTGGGACCCGACCCGAGCAAGCTCGCCCAGGCCCAGGAGAACCAGGACCGGCAAGACGTATCACTGCTGCACCAATCCGCCGATTGGGATGCGCGTTTGATTGCCACTGCCGCTACCGCCGCCAAAGTGAGTGCTGTGACGCGCATTGCGCTCGAAGCCTTATATGGAGCCTTCCGTGCTGGGCTGCCCAATGACCCCGAAGCGTTGGCGCTGGTGAGTGTAGATGCGTTTGCCGCTGCTCTGACACATGCCAACGAAGCCGGCGTGATTGCCCTCAATGACACGCAGCTGAGTGACGCCAGGGCCGCGTTTGAGACGTTTGCCCTTGCTACCCGGCGCATGATCACTGTGCCGGGCACCTTATCGAGCGTAGGCGACATCCTGGACAAAGCACCCATTGACCCAGATCACAAAGCGACGTTTGAAAAACTGGTGTTGACACATGAGGGCGACGACGCAGCACTCTGGACAGAGGCCAAAGCGCAAGGCATCCCTGACGAGCAAATCGCTCATTTGCAATTGCAGGGCAAACTGGCCTACCTGACCTTGAACAATGCGCCGCTCACAGAGGCGTTGCAAAGCGAGTTCCCCTCACAGGACAACCTGGCACAGTTCGTCGAGAACGAATTGTATAAGAAAGAGCAATGGGTGAGGCGTCTCAACACTCTGGCGGGCAGCGACCCTGCAATGCATGACGACAACCTGGCAAAGCTGATCCCGCCCGCATACACCCAGAAAGAGCTAAACGACCGCCTCGACACCTATGCCAACGATCTTGCAAACAAAGTGCGCCAAAGCTTCCCCACGCACGTCGTCAAGCACATGCTGGTGAAGGATGAATTACCACTGGGCGCGCAAGGGGCCGAGATGAAAGCGCCGGTGCAAACAGTGTTAACGAATGCCATAGACAAAGGGTTTCAACTTGGGCGCATGCCGGTCGAGCAATTCCTCAACCAGTATGGCGAGACCGTGTTTGCTGGCATCGATGGGGACACAAAAGAGAAAGAGGACAAAAAAAAGCTGGCCGTGGCCGGTGTAAAACTGCTGACGCGCGCTTACCAGATGACGCCGAACGACGAAGCAATGACGACGTTACTCTCGCTTGGGTTCACCTCGGCCCGGCAAGTTGTCACCATGCCAAAGGCTGACTTTGTGAACCGTTATTGGGAGCGGTTTGGCTCGCGCACCGTGACCGAGAAGGTATACGATAAGAGTGTCCAGATCACATCCACGACCTTCAACATGTACACCCTGGCAAAGAAGATCGAGAGCACGCCGCCACTGATGGCGATCTCCGGCACACCCGAACGCCATGACCAGGCAAAACAAGATCTGAAGTCACTCCTCAAAGAGTATCCGACGATGGAATCGCTCTTTGGTTCATTGGACTTCTGTGACTGCGAGGATTGCCGCTCGGTACTCAGCCCCGCCGCGTATCTGGTGGACCTGTTGCGCTTCCTCGATCCACCCCAGAAGGATTGGGATCTCACGTTGCAAGATTGGAAGCAGAAGCACAATGACAAAGCCTACGATGGCCCGGATTACAACTATCTGAAGCCATATGACGCATTGATTCAGCGCCGCCCGGATTTGCCCTATCTGCCACTGACGTGCGAGAACACCAACACCACCCTGCCCTACATTGATCTCGTCAACGAGATTTTGGAGTATTTCGTTGCCAACAACAAACTGGATATCGATGCAGCGCATGATACGGGCGAAGCGACATCAGCCGAATTAATGGCAGAACCACAAAACAGCATCCCCGCCGCATACGACACCGTAAAAGGCGCGCGCTACCCGCTTACCTTGCCGTTTGATTTATGGCTGGAGACGGTGCGCCGCTTCTGCGCATACTTCGAGACACCCTTGTGGCAGCTATTGGAAACCTTTCGACCGAGCGATGGCTTATTCGCACCTGAGGCAGACCCTGCGGCCTATTATCGAGCGCAGATTTTCGCCGAATATCTTGGCCTTACGCCCGTTGAATACGCCATCTATACCAGCTCGACTATGATAGACTGGTTCAAACTGTATGGCTACGACAAAAACACCGACAGCGAAGATGCTTCGCTGGCACAACTGAAATCAGCAAAAACCCTCTCGCGTCAACTGGGTGTGAGCTACGTAGAACTCGCCGCATTGATGCAGACCGCATTTGTAAACCCGAACCTGAACGCTCTGGTGCTGTTACACAAGCTGGGCGTAGAAGTGAGTGATGTGATCCGCTATATGAAGTTCGTTCATGAGGAGTCAATCACCACAGAGGAAAAGGAGGAAATTGCTGAATTTGAGAAGCGGCTCACACACCTTACCCAACAGTTTACACCCCGTGATCCCACCTTTGATGCCAAACAGCGGTTGACGGATTTGTGGGATCACCACCACTTTGAAAAGGTCCTGCTCTTGCGAGACCCGGACACCGGGTGCAGCTTTGACGAGACAACTGTGCTCTATGCAGATGGCACAGACGCGAGTGCGCTGGACTTTGTAAAAATGAATGTGTTTGTGCGCCTGTGGAGGAGGCTTGGCTGGACGATGGAAGAAACCGACCGCGCCCTGCAAACCTTCTTGCCATCACATGTCCAGATCGATGGCACGACGCTGGGTAGCGCGATGAAGACGGCGTTGGTCTATCTTGCGCACCTCAAAGAACTGACGGAACTCTTGAGCGTGGGCAAGGACAGCCGCATGAAACTCCTCACGTTGTGGGCCGACCTGCCAACGAAAGGGAAAAACTCGCTCTATGCGCAATTGTTCTTAACGCGTACCATTTTGAAGGATGATATCACTTTTGATGACCCGCTGGGCGACTACCTCAGCAATCCTAAAGAGCCTCTCGTGAAGCACTTGCCTGCGTTGCAATCGGCACTGAACTTGACGGCAGACGAGATTGCGCAGATTTTGCAGGACGGCAACACAGATGACGAGCGTGACATCAAGAAAGCAACACTCTCACTGCCCAATGTCTCACTGCTCTACCGCTATGGACTACTCGCAAGAGCATTGAAGGTGCCAGTCAGCGAATTGATCACGCTCAAAGCCTTGAGCGGCTTAAACCCGTTCAAGGGTTTAAGCCAGGATGCGCTGGACAAAGTTGAAAATGATTACGCACTCACGCACACACTTGAATTGGTGCGCGCCGCACAGCAGGTGAAAGCCAGCGCATTTACGATCAGCGACCTTGATTATCTGTTTCGGCATCGTTTTGATCCGTTCGGGAAGTATCGAGAAAACACTGATACTCGCTTAGCCTGGACCAGGATACTGGCAGCACAGTTGCGCACCATTGCCAGCGACAATGCCGTGCCAGTGCCAGCCAACGCGGACAGCGTGAGCGACGATGTACTGCGGCAGAAGATGTCGCTTGCATTTGCGCCCGATGTGGTTGAGATGTTTATGGCATTCATGCTGAACACTGTCGTCTACAGTGCAGTGAAAAAGAACATACCTCCGAAGGAACGCCTCGACCCGGCCATATATGGGCTGAATGGCGTGAGCGTCTCCTACGACGGAAACCAACAGGTGACTCATGTGGGCGTGTTGACCGAGGCTGCGAAGACCGACCTGCTCAATAACATTCCACAACCAGCACCTACCGATCAAAATGCCATTGACGCGCGAAAGAATTTTTCGGAGCTGCTCGATGACATAGAGTCGGAGTCAAACACGCAGTTCAAGGAGTTCTTTGCCGAACACTTTGACGGACTGTTATTAAAGAGTGAGGAATTCTTTGGTGCGGGTGTGGATACGACACAAGCTCAGAAACGCGCGTACCTGTTACAGAAGATGTTGCCCTTCTTGCAAGCGAAGCTGATGCAGCAGGCAATCATACAAGCGATGACGACACAAACCGGCGGCGATGCGGCGTTGATCGAAACCTTGCTGACGAATAGCGACTTCCTCGCCTTGCCTGATGCAAACACACAGTCACTCATGACACGATTTGAGGCTCTGGGACAGCGAGGTCTCACCAGAGAACTATTTGACACCGTTGATCCGAGTGATTCGCCAAAAGAGTTCGTTCCAGACATTGAGGTGAAACCATCAGAGCATGCTACTAGCGCACGATGGCGCGGTTTCATCGAAGTTCCGCAGAATGGCGCGTATCGCTTCTATGCGACATTGGGCACAAAGGATGCCGAGGTGCAACTGCGTTTTGACCCTGCGGCTGAACCGATTGTGAACGGCGGGGCAGCGAAAGACAATGATGAGCTAAGCGGATCTATTGAATTGAAGTCGGGTCTGTTGTATCCCTTCACACTGGAGGCAAGCAACTTGCAAGGTGGGACGTTTACACTGCTTGCCAAAGGCGAGACCACGCCAAAGGGCCCACTCAGCCAGTTTGTGTTGTTGCCGCAGGCTGAAATGGATGGTGCGGCACAGGCATACACGATGTTGGCCAAAGCATTGCAACTTGCACAAGGGCTAGGCTTGAGCGAACGCGACATCCGCCATATCCTGGCGCACTCAGCAGACTTTGGCGATGTGAACTGGCAGCAGTTGCCTACACAAGTCACCAACGATACGGACGTGGATGCTGCAAAGAAGGCCGTGGCACTGTTCAACGCATTTGTAGGCGTGATGGATTACGCCGCGCTCAAGCGTGACCTGGCGGGTGGAGGCGATGACCTTATCGCCACCTTCGAGCGTGCGCGGCTGAAAAACCCGGACAGCGTGTCAGAACTGTGTCAACAGATTGCAACGCTGACGCGGCGCAAGCCCGATGTGGTGCAAGCTACCGCAACCCAATTGCAGATGACCGCACCCGAACATTTTGCAGGCGAAGCACGTATAGAACGCCTGTGGCAAGCGTTACAGATCGTGGAGAGGTTCGGCGTCTCGGTGGCATCGTTGCAGAAGTGGCTCACCCCGCAGCCAGACGCGGCTGTGGCTATGGATGTGCGTAATACGGTCAAGTCGCGCTACGAGCCAGAGACGTGGCAGGGCATCGCCAAAGCCATCTTCGATCCCTTACGCCAGCGTCAGCGTGATGCGCTCGTCGCCTACATCATGCACCTCTCGTACACTTTGCCCCTCAAAGTAGATTTGGACAGCGTTGAGAAATTGTTTGAATACTTCTTGATTGACCCCGCTACCGAGCCGGTGGTGCAAACCTCGCGCTTGCGATTGGCGATCTCGTCGTTGCAGACGTTCATCCAACGCTGCTTCTTGAATCTTGAGAAGCAGGTGCATCCCTCCGTGCTGAACGCGCAGCACTGGAGCTGGATGAAACGCTATCGCGTGTGGGAGGCGAATCGCAAGATTTTCCTCTTCCCTGAAAACTGGCTGGAACCGGAGTGGCGTGACGACAAGACCTACCTGTATCAAGAGTTGGAGAGCAGCCTCTTGCAGGGTGATGTGACCAACCAGCTCGCCGAGGATGCACTGTATGTCTATCTCAAGAAGCTCGACCAATTGGCGCGGCTGGAGATTGTGACGATGTATGCCGAAGAGAAGCCGCCTGACCCGCCGATACTGCACGTCATCGGTCGCACCTATGCGTCGCCGCGTCAATACTTCTATCGCCGCTATGCATCCCAGATGTGGGCGCCGTGGGAGCCTGTGAGCGCCGAAATTGATGGCGACCATATCGTGGCGGTGATGTGGCGCGAGCGGCTGCATTTGTTCTGGCTGACGTTTATGGAGAAGGTGGAGGAGTCAGCGGGGTGGGACACGGCCTCGACCGGTCACTCTGCCTTCACCGGTTACTCTGCAGCGTCTTCAAGTACCGGGAAACCAGAAATGACGAAGACGGTGGGTGGTCCACCGCAGGCAGTGGCGGATATGCTTTTGCCCGATCTCGCTAAAGCGGCTTCGAGTGCCGCGAAAGGAGCAGTCAAGCGGACGCTGGATAGTCAACTGAACTGGTCTGAATACTTTCAGGGCGCATGGACGACGAGCGAATCAAGTGGATTCGGGAACACGATTGATCTTGCCCAGTCCTTTGACCCGAGCAAGGTGTTTGTCACGGTGTCGAAGGAGGTAGACCCGGAGACAGGCACGGAGGGTGCCGTCTGGATCGTTTTAAATGGCCTCAGCTGGTACTTCCGTGTGGTCAGTAAAAATAGCCGCCCACAGCTTCAACCGCAATCAGGGATGAGCGAACCAACGTCACCATATTCCCCAAAGAACAAGTTCTACAACCGCTACACAGGTTCAGATGCATTGTCGGTCACGTTTGTACAACAGATTGTCACGACCGACGGCAACACGAAGGCCGATCCACCTGCGCCACAACCCATTGTAGCGAACGTAGGGGGCTATACCTTGTTGCCAACGAGCAACCAGATGCTCTTCCCGAACGCCGAGTTTGCGCCGCTCATCAGCCCGGTCTTCTACGCCGATGATGTCTACACCTTTTTTGTTGAGCCGTCACTGACCGAGACGACGGTAGACAAGGTGCAGGGGTACACCATCACCCGCCCATCGCAAAAACCTCGGTGGGATGGTTATGTAGCGCATCGCCCCCCGTTGAGCCCGGTGATTCCGCCCAGGTACCTGCAAGACGCATTCAAGCAGCCAGACGGTATTCCTCAACTCGATCCGATTGACCCGTTGGCACGGCACGCCATCAAACCCAATCTGGATGCGCTCACCCAGCCCGGTGTCGCGGTGCAGTTTGGCGATACCATCGTGGGGCGCACTGGTCGTATGCAAGACCCGAGCACTGTCACCCAGATCATCACGAGCGTTGCTGGTAACGGCACGCTGAAGCTATAGAGGAGCAAGCAGACTATGGATTCTAAATATGTTGCAGCTGCAACCGCCTTTCACGGCTCACTAGATACAAACCTCGGCAAGTCCCTGGACTCCTGGGGGGAGGGCGTTGGCGTAGAGACAATAACGGGCGAACGGCACATCGTCACCCAGACCCGCACCCTGCGCTACCGCTTCTACCCACACTTTCACCCCTATGTGCGCGCATTGGCAAAGCGGCTCATCGAGAAATCAGTGGCAGGATTGCAGGCTGCCGATACCGAGTATACGCAAAACAGCGACGGCACTTTTCAGACGCTGCCGTTCAGTTTCCAGGCTGCATTGCCGGTAGGGCTGGCGTTGAATATACCCAGGCCCGGCAAACCCACAGAGACCGAGGCGATCACGCTCCCAGGCAGCGTCACGGTCACGCTGCCCGATGGTGTCAAGATCAAGCTGGCCGATGGCAACGAAGCAACATTGCCCGGCAGTGTCATTGCCCATGACACACAACACGGTACGCGTGTGCTGCGGGATGATGGCAAAACCGACGACCTCGATAACGGCACCATCGTGTCGCTGTCGGCGGTCGCAAGCGTGACCTTGCCCGAAGCAGTCTTCATCACCGGCGAGGATGGCACACTGCGTCGGCTCACCGAGCCAACCAGCACTGACGTGCCAGTTGGGACGAATGTGCAGCTCCTGGGAGGCAAGCCGCTCCCCACGCTGTTCCGCGAGATTTTCAGCAAGGCGCAATTTGCTCCAAGCGAGTTTGTGCAGCAGCCCTATCCGGTGCGTGATCTCGATTTCTCATCTAGCGGCGCATACTCCGTCTATAACTGGGAATTGTTCTATCACATTCCGCTCGCCGTCGCCATTCACCTGAGCAAGAACCAGCGCTACGAGGACGCACAACGCTGGTTTCATTTCATCTTCGACCCCACCGACGACAGCGACGGCGCAACGCCGGAACGCTTCTGGAAAGTCAAGCCGTTTCAATACACCGAGGTCAAACAAATCCAGGACATCCTCGTGAACCTGTCCTCGGGTGCCGATTCGCTGTTGAGACAAGACACCATCAACAGCATCAATGCCTGGAAAGATGCCCCATTTCGCCCCCATCTTATTGCACGCTATCGCCAAACGGCCTACATGTTCAAGGCGGTGATGGCATACCTGGACAATTTGATCGCCTGGGGCGATGACCTCTTCCGCCAGGATACCGGCGAGACCATCAACGAGGCGACCCAAATCTATGTGCTGGCAGCATTGATTCTCGGTGAGCGGCCACAGCTCGTGCCGCAAAAAGGCTCGCTGGCACCACTCACCTATGCCAGCAAGCGCGACAAGTGGGACGAGTTCGACAACACCCAGGAGATGATGGAGAGCGAAAACCCCTTTGACCTCGCGCCTCTGCCCATGACCGGAGGCGTAAGTGATCAATTTGCAACGCTGCACAGCATTAGTGCATCCCTCTATTTCTGCGTGCCGCGCAACGATAAGCTGATGAGCTATTGGGATACAGTGGCCGACCGCCTGTTCAAGATCCGCAACAGCCTGAACATACAAGGCATCTTTCGCCAGTTGCCGTTATTCGAGCCGCCCATTGATCCGGCCTTGTTAGCACGGGCAGCGGCGGCTGGGGTGGATGTAGGCGCGGTTGTCGCGGGCGTCAATCAGCCGTTGCCACTGGTGCGCTTTCAAGTGCTGATCCAAAAAGCCAGCGAGATCTGCCAGGAGGTCAAATCACTGGGCAACAACCTGCTGTCGGCGCTGGAGAAAGAAGACAACGAAGCATTGGCGATTCTGCGTGCCCAACACGAGAAGACCATTTTGGATTTGGCCGAGACCGTGAAGTATGCGCAGTGGCAGGAGGCCATCAAAAACCGCGAAGGGCTGGAAACATCGCTCACCAACGCGGTGCAGCGTTACATCTACTACGAACGCATGTTGGGTACACAAGAGAGCGACATCAAAATACCAGAGCTAGATAAGTTCGATGCTGACGGCCTGACAAACTTCAAGTTCAAGAACAATGAGCCTGACATAAAGCGCCGATCCGTTGACATTGACATCGCTCAGGATTTAGGCGCATCCGGTGGAAAAATGATCAGCAGCTATGAGGCAGAAGAATTAGAAAAGTCGGAGTTGGCGCGAGACATACAGGATGTTGTCAAAGCACTCAATCTTACGGCACAAGGCTTATCATTGATTCCAGATTTCAAGATTGACATCCATTTTTGGGGGCTAGGAGGCTCCAGCGATATCACTGGTGGCTCCAAGCTCTCACAAGTGAGCAGGTTTGCCGCCAACGTTGCGCTCGCATTTGCTGATCGTTTGAGCTATGAAGCAGGCCGTGCCGCGAAGATCGGCTCCTACGCCCGCCGCGAGCAGGATTGGGCGTTCCAGAGCGGCATGCTTGTCGGCGAAATCAACCAGATATTCAAGCAACTGCGTGCGGCGCAAATTCGCGAGAGTATGGCTGAGCGCGAATGGCACAACCACCAGCAGCAGATAAAGCACGCACAAGAGATCGAAGACTTTTTGACCAACGAGAAGAGCGGCAAGAAGACCAATCAAGCCTTTTACACCTGGCTCAAGCGCGAAGTGCGCGGCATGTATAAACAGGTGTTCCAATTTGCGTTCGATGTGGCGAAGAAAGCCGAGCGTGCATTGCAACACGAACTGGGCCAACCTGATCTGACCTTCTTGCAATTTGGCTATATGTCTGGCAAAGAAGGGTTGCTCGCAGGCGAAAAGCTCTATTTCGACCTGAAACGCATGGAGATGGCCTACCACGAACTGAACCAGCGCGAATATGAGTTAACCAAACATATCAGCTTATTGCAAATAGCCCCAATGGCATTCATGCAACTTCGCACAACGGGAACATGCACTATCGCGCTCCCTGAAGAACTGTTCGACATGGACGGACCAGGGCATTACTTCCGTCGCATCAAGTCCGTGGCACTCAGCATTCCGTGCGTAGCGGGTCCATATACATCGGTGAATTGCACCTTAACGCTAACGAAGAGTTCCATCCGCAAAGCTACGGACGTAGGCGATGGCTATGCGCGGCAAGGCAGCGAAGACAGCCGCTTTAGCGATCACTATGGCAGCCTGCAAGCCATCGTCACGAGTACTGCCCAAAACGATAGTGGCATGTTCGAGACCAATCTGCGTGACGAACGCTACCTCCCGTTCGAGAACTCAGGTGGGGTCAGCGAATGGCAGTTGGAACTGCCGAGCGATCCCCGCCAGTTCGACTATGACACGATCAGTGATGTGATTCTTCATCTGCGCTACACCGCACGCGAGGGAGGCGGCCTGCTGCGCGATGGAGCCGTGAAAAACCTGAAAGCATTGATCGCGGATGCCCAGGCAGCCGGTTCTGTGCGGCTGTTCTCCATACGCTACGACTTCCCCACCGAATGGGCCAAGTTCCAGGGTCAAAAGCCGAAGGACAACCAACGCTTTGAGTTGGCACTCACCCTACGCACCGAACACTACCCCTACTGGAGCCAGGACCAGTTGAAGAGCGTGAAGCACATGGACATGCTCGCGCGTAGCACAAAGACCAGCCTGGATATTTTCGACAAGGCTGATAAAGTCGATAAGGATGGTGCGCCCGTGCCCGTGAAAAAGGATTCGTTAGCTGCGGATAAAGCCTTCGGCAACCTGCTGAAAGGGAGTCTAACTACTATCGCTTTGCCAACCAGTCCGGTCAGTGAGCTCCACCTCTTCTTTGATGACAACACGATAGAAGACTTGTGGATTGCAATTACCTGGGGCAGTGAATAAAAGACCATTCCAGCCAGCACAGAGACAAACGGCTTGCTTGCTGAAAGAGGCTTTATCTTGCTATTTGTATGCGTCAGTAGAGATTCTTCTCAACCAAGCGTTCAGTTTGCCCCCGTTCTGGAATAGTCTCCATATTCCATATGCCGTGGGATAGGTGAGCTTAAAATTTTCTGACTTTTGGCCAGGTTTTGCACAGGTTATACACAAGTTCTGCACGATCTGGCTTTCTTTTTATGCAAAAGTGCTTGCTTGCACTTTTTGGTTACGCAATCTGTTCTATTTCGTTGACTTTTATGATTCGGAAGTAAAGGAATTACGAATGCAATTAACTGAGTATCAGACCATATACTTACAAACTGTTTATGACTACTTTCGCGAAAATGGAGAATGGCCTACCTATAGACAGGTAGAGAGAAAGCTCCTTCCAACATATCGAGACTTTGATGTGTTCGAAATAGCTAAAAGTTTAATAGATAGTTTCTCCAGGTCTTTCTTCACATCCGATCCTAAACGTCAGGCTTCTCTTTCCATCGAGCACATTCATCAATGTCAAGGTTCGGAGCAAGACCTTGCAAATTTTGTTGAGGTGATACGCTATAGCGCTGACAAATACATCAACTCAAACGAGGATCAGGTTCCTGTTTCTAGCGACGAGGTTAGCTCCAATCTTCATATGGAAGACCTGGCTGTTCGTAAAGTTGGGTTAATGATAGCAAACTCGCCTGTCTTCACTGTCATGCAAAGTCATCCTATTGGAACTACTCCTGAATGGGCACTTACTTTATCAAAAGATGTCACATCTTTTGATAAAGTAAAATCAATTGATGATTATTTGGAAAGATATCATTCACTACACAAACTATATGATAAGATGAATGCGAATTTACTTGAAAGTTCTCTTGTCGATCCATCTTCTACAATTGAGAAGATAGCTCAAGCCGATCCTTCAAATATCCAGGAAATTGCTGCCTCTCAGTTGCAAATTGGTAATAGCTACTATATCAATATGCTTCGCCAGTCACAACAGAGCTTCGTTTGGGCTCTTATAGGCGGAGGAATAGGAATCGTCTTCTTTATAGTTGCCATTTTTCTTTTCGTCTTTCGGCAACCTACCAACTTATCGTATCTCGGACCTCTTATCACGGCATTAGGCGGCGCAGTGGTAGAAGTGATAGCAGGCATTATGCTCAGTCTTTACGGACGAGCTTCAAATCAAGCAGCCTCTTACCATGTTCGCCTCGATAGAATACAGAGATTTCTCGTTGCAAATAGCGCATGCGAAAGTTTAGAAGGCGATATCAAGCACACAACGCGTGCGGAAATTATCAAGAATCTGGGCTGACTTTTGGCCAGGCTTTGCACGAGATATACCCAAGTTCTGCAAAACCAGGCCATCTTTTTGTACAAAAATGCAAGCAACAGGAAGTTTTATGGTATAATTGATGCATACAATGCTGGACTAATAAAGGCGTCAAAAGCCTGCAAAAAGTGCCCAATTTTTGACCGATTAGGAAGAGAAATCGGCGTTTTGATGGGTGGAAGAGAGGAGCAAAGTATGCTACCAGGAGTGGGTTTATTCATTGCAGTTCTATGTTGTGTGGCGTGTGGCGGTATCGGTCTTATGATGGGCGCGAATTTCGGTAGCACAAAGCATTATCACTACCACCAGGAACCTCCTCAATACGAGCAAAGAGAGGCAGAAAATGTCGAAGTACATCTATCCGGAAGATGATATCAAGGTTGTCAGCTTTGAGAAGAAGGATGAACTATCGACCTGGCCGACCGTTGTTACGAACATAAAAGTTAACGTTCCAGCGACAGAGAGGATCAAGCTATCTTGCGATCTCTTCATGCAGGAGGTTGGCTCGAAACTTTTAACATGGTCGCGCGTCCTGAAGTAGCAAAGAAATCGAGCTTTAGAGTTACTGTGGTTTTCTGATTTCGTTCCAATGATGGAACCTTCTCTATCAAAAATGAAATTCTTACGTGGCAGGAAGTGAGAAATGGAATGCAATCAGGAAACCCAAATAATCAAGATGACTATCCTTATGGGCAACCAACTATAAGCGAGTTTGAGTATTCTCCACCTTATGCACCTCGGCAGAGAAGACCAGGTTTCAGGCAATGGTTTCGGACACGAACGCGCAGGACGAAGTTCGGTCTCGGGTGTGGAGCTATCGTAGTCATTCTTCTGTTGTCTTTCGTGTGTATTATTGCTGCATCCGCCGCCAGTGGAATTGGTACACAAGCGCCTACACCTACTGCTACTAGCGGTCTGGTAGCAGTGCAAGCAAGTCCAACAGTGCTACAAGATACACCCACTCCTGTACCAACGCAGCAACCCACTCCAACGCCTACACCTACACCTCTTCCAAAGCCAACACTCGCTCCTACGCATGCTGCGCAGCCAACACAACCTCCTCCGCCGCCAAAACCTACACCAAAGCCTTGCCAGGCAGTAAATGGAAATCCTTGGTGCTTTAATTTTGTACCTGGGAACCTTATCGACTATCCACCGTCAGGATTTTGTAATTACTTCGACTGTATCGCAAGTTTCTATCAATCCGATGATCCTGGCGATGGATATATTGTTGAGTGCAACGATGGCACATATAGCCAGTCAGGTGGAGAACGAGGCGCGTGCTCGTATCATGGTGGAGTAATGCGACCTTTATATTCGCACTAATACTCGTATATAAAGAAAGGATCGTACTCATATCACAACAACCTGATTACCCACAGTACCCACCACCGCAGCCACCAAAGCGACCTTGGTATAAGTGCACCTGGAAATGGTACCGGACGAGATCGCGGCGCACCCAAATCATCATTGCTGTTGTTATCATACTTTTTGTACTGACCAGTGCAATCGTTAGTGCCATGACACCGGCAGCGCCATCCCAGGATAGTACCTCTACGCCTGCTTCAACGCAGCCTGCTGCACAGCAGAACTCGCAGCCAATGCAGGCACCGACGCAGGCACCAATCGCGCAGCCAACGCAGGCGCCAACATCGACTCCTCAATCGATCCACTATCCGCCAACAACGGAAGCCGATTTGCGTGGCTTTGCCGCAGAAGGAGATGCGAGCGCCTTACACGAGTTCCATAGCGAGAGCGTAGGAGCTGTTGGGGTTTGTCCGCAGCCAAAGCGACTAGAAAACCGGCCAAGAAAGGATGGGACAAGAGATCATGCCTGAGGTAGAACCATCTCCTCATTCCCCACAATATACTGATGACTCTGTGCTCTGGTGGGTTCGGCTCTGTCGCTGGCTCTGGAAGCTCGTCACTCTGATGGGCATTTCTGTTGTGCTCAGCCTGGCCGCCAGTCTGCTTGCCAGCTGGCTCACCAGTCCCCAGGGTCGGCTTCCCTCCACCTCTCCCTTTGCATGGCTCCTTGTCCACTGGTTTGTCGTCCTGCCCGTAGGTCTCTGTTTCTTCTTGCTCGCCCTGCTGATCGGTGCCCTAAGCCGCTGGCCATCATCGGTGAAAAACGAGGGAGAGAGCAGCGGGCAGATCAAGAAGGTGGCTGCTCCACCGGAGGCAGCAGTTCTCCCCTCTCCCTCAACGGCTACGCAGCATCTTTCGGGGGATAGCCCCCTTCAGCCAACCATCCCGACCGATGAGCTTGATCTGCCCGCTCCCTCCTTTTTCATCGGGCGCAAGATGGAACAAGACTGGCTTGCTGAGCGGCTTGACAAGGGAGGGCCGAGCGCTATTTCGGCCACTGTGGCCTGGGTGGCATTGGCAAAACCTCGCTGGTGGCCTGGACTGTCCAGCAGCTTCGCAAGCGTAAACCAACCTGTTTCCCCGACGGGATTGCGGTCGTTTTTTGCGAGAACCAGACGTTGGTTGAGGAGGTGCTGCGCGGCATCGTAGAACGGTTCGCCCCGGCATTGGTTCAGCCCCAGACTGCCAACCAGGAGCAACTCCGCACTCTGGTCCGGCGGCTGCTCCTGGGCAAAGACGCGCTGGTCATTCTGGATAATATCGAGCCACAGCTTGCCATCGAACAGGTGATGGCGCCACTGCGAGCGGCCCGCGTCCATGTGATTTTGACCGCTCGCCAGAAGCTGCCTTTTGCCGTCGCTCCCCTTGAGGCAACCAAGGTCCTTGATCTGCTTTTACCGAACGAGGCACTCGATGTCTTTGCCTGCTGCCTGGGGTATTCGTCAGCCATGCAGATGTCAGCGAAAGCACGGAGAGCGAGTAAGCGGATTATCACAGTACTTGACAACCATCCCCTGGCGATCACCCTGGCCGGAGCATATGCCGCTCAGTTGCATATCGATCTAGCTGAACTAGCTGACCAATTAGCCGATCCCCAGCGTGCCCTGGATTTACCGCAAGATGAGGTTCCACAAGCCGTCCGGAAGATGTTTAGCCATAGTGTTCAGCAGTTGCCGGACACGGCTCAACGCTTATTTGCCGGGTTAGCCGTGTTTGCGCAACGGGATTTCGGACACCAAGCGGCCATAGCCCTGGCGACCGCCCTGTCGCCTCAGACCGCGCTGCCTTGGCACGAAGTCGATATGCTGATACGTCGCCTCCTCGTTGGAAGGACTCAGAACACGCGCATGGCGGAAACCAGTGATCGGACCCGGTTACACCTTCATCCCTTGTTGCATGCTTTGGTATGCAGCCTCTTTCAGCAGTGGTCTTCTGAGGAGCAAGATCAGGCCCACAGGGCCGTTACCAGCTATTATGCGACCTATGCGAACCAGTTGGATACCCAGTTTGCCGCTGCGGTGAGCCAGCAAACAACCGTAGATGAGGCCGCCTTTCTGGCAGATGAAGAGAATATGACCGACAAGCTCGAATGGGCCCTGAAACAGCCACAGGAAGATGTCCTGGTGGCGAACCTCTGCCTGGGCATGCGGCGCTTTTGGCGCGATCACTGGCGTGTTCAGGCGCGCAAGACGTATCTCCAGCGAGGGTTATTGGCTGCTATGCGCTTGGCCAGTACCGCCCAGGATTCTGCCGCCTTGCAGCGCCTTGTGGAGTTGGCGCGCTATGCTGGCTATTGTTCGCTGTATGCATGGGATGAGCAGTGGCCTAATAATGCCGAGCAGAATTTTACCACCATGTTGCAGGCCGCCCAACGTGCCCATGATCAGATGGCGGAGAGTGCGGCTCTGTTTTTCCTCGGGCATGTTGCGCTGCTGCATCAGCAACCTGAGGAGGCAGAGCGATATTTTCAGCACAGCCGAGCACTACGTGCACAGCTGCAACAGCCTGATCCCCAGGAGTGGCCATTAGACGCTATTACCTTTAATCAAATCGTGCGGAGGCGTCAATACACAGATATCGCGCGGAGACATTATCAAAAAGCGGTGGAGATTGCCGTAGCAAATAACGACCTGCAGGGAGAGGCTGTCAATCAATTCTCGCTCGGTCAGTTAGCATTCATCTCTCAACGCTACGAGGACGCCGTGAAGCATTATCAGAAACCCCTCGACATTGCCCAACGGGTGGGCTTTCGAACCGCTGAAGGGATTATTCGTGCTTTGTTATGCGAAATCGCGATAGAACAGGGGCGTCTGGAACAAGCCGAAGCAGATCTGAAGATCGGCCTCGGTATGCTGCGCGAGAGCCAAAACTGGCGTGAGGAAGGCTGGGTACACTGTTACTTAGGCGAGCTCGCGCAGAAACGCAGGCACTGGAAGGACGCCGGGCGCCAGTATGAAGAGGGCCCACTGCTCGCTGAGCAAGTGCAGGATGACCTCTGTCAGGGGACTATCCTCTTCAGGCGCGCTGAAATCGCTGAGGTGCGCGGAGATAGCAAGCAAGCAGAAAACTTCTATCGTCAGGCCCTCGCGCTGCATACCAAAATACAAAGTGGTTTTGAACTCGCGAGAGTTCGGCTTGGGCTTGGACGTGTGCTTCTGGAAAAGAACGGCGACAGAGCAGAAGGGGAAGCGCTCGTGCGGCAGGCGATACAGGAGTATACGGAGATGGGGCTCCCAGAACTGGACCGTGCCAGGAAAGAAGCCGAACGACTTCATGTCTGGGTCGAGTAGATGCGGCGCTGGAGCGCAGGAGGAGACGCCCGAATAGCCAGTGTTTTGCGCGGAGTTTGGGGAGTGTTCTGCCACTGACGACTGCCCAACCATGTAAAGCGAATTAGGAGGGGGCGCCCGATTCTATCAGCTTGTCTCGCGTTATGAATTCTTTACCCGGAATAAGCATTGAGGTTGAGCTGCTCGACCCGAGTAGCTAACTGGGAGACTTCCGGCTGGCTATAGAGCCGTGTGGTATCCAGCGAACTATGCCCCAGCAGGGTCGCCAGCCCCACTACATCGCCGGGATACTGTGTCAAGTAACTGCGGGCAAAGGTATGTCGCAAGGTATGCGCACTCGTCTCTTCCGGTACTAACGCTCCCGCAGCCCTCACCAGGTCTGCGATCATCTGCCCCATGGCTGATGTTGTCAGCGCTCCCCCTTTCTGTGAGAGGAAGACGGGGTCATGCGCCTCAGATGACTTCGGTTTTGGCCAGCCTTTCGCCACGGCTTTCAGGGATGGTCTCTCAATTCCTAAGCGTGGAGCCACATAGGCCGAAACCGCTTCCCGCGCTGACGCATTGAAAGGAACAGAGCGGGCTTTGTTGCCCTTGCCTGCCCGCACACGCAGCAAACCGCTGCGCTCTCCGAAGGTGATATCGTCGAAGGTAAGGGCTGCGCATTCACTCAAGCGAATCCCGGTTTGCAGCAAGACCTGCACAATGGCATAGTTGCGTGTTGGATCGCGGGAGAGCTGGGCCTGACGAAGGAGGGCATTGACCTGCGCGCTTTTCAGCCCTTTGCGCGAGGACGAAGTTTCACCACCAACCAGTTTGACATGGGCCGCCGGATCGGCAGCCAGATACCCCTGCTCGGTCAACCAGCCGCACCAGGTCCGCAACGCACTCACTTGCAGATTGATCGTACTGACGGATTTGTGCTGCTCATGTTGCAACTCGTTGCGGTAGCCGATCAAGGCAATTGGGGTCAGGGTCAAGAGCTGGAGGGGTGCCTGCTCCTCTTGCTCGTACCAGGCAAGAAAGCGCGCCACCGCCTGGGTATATTTTTTAACGGTGCCTGCCGAACGATCGTGTGCTTGCAGGTGGTGCTGCCAGAGGTCCAACAACTCGTGCGGAGTCCATTCCTTGCGCTCGGTGTTCAGAGAGGTAATTCGCGTTTGCATGGGTCTCTCCTCCTCTCGAAAATATTTCCCGCTGTTCTTTTCGGCCCTTACGTCGGATCGTCTGAGACCGTTTGAGCACAATGCTCCTACTCAGTCTAGCACAGAAGAGCAGGAAAACCAAATTTCCCGCTCTTAGTTGCAGTTTATTTGAGATAGCATGTAAGTCGGTTGCATACACAGCATTAGACATGCTATCATTGGCGAAACCCGGGCTATTCCTGGGCGCTGAGATGTTAGATGGGATAAGGATCTCTAGATGGGATGCTGGTGTTAAACGATGCCAAATCCAAGAGAAGTTTTTGAACACCCAGAAAATCACTGGGGCTTTCTAACGGTGAATTCAGATGCGGACTTTGAAGGTCAGCATTTTGATCGCAAGGAGGCAGGTAGAAAAAAAGCGGATGGACTTGTAGACAGAAGTACCATACATAATCTCGTAGGTGAGATTGCAGAATGTGTTTCGGCATTTGCCAATTCCAACAAAATCGGTGGTCTCTTAGTGCTGGGAATATCTAAACATGGTGAAATCAAGGGATTTAGCCATCTCTCAGACGAACAAAGGAATAGTATTACAAATATTAGCGCCATGTTAGCTAATCAAGCCGCCTCTGTCAGATTTTTTAGTTGTCAGAATGAAGCAGGCCTACCTGATAATATTTGCCTTATTTTTGTTCCTCATACAGAATATGCTATTTGCGAAACACTACATAGTTCACCCAAAGCTTGGTTAAGGCAAGGCGCGCAAAACATCCTTATGAATCTATCGCAGCGAGAACAAATCCGACGAGACAAGCGGATCATCGATTACGAACAAGCTTACTGCTGTCTTTATGACCCGAAAGATGTCGACCAGGCGGTTTTGAAAGAGTTCCGCGAAAGTTACTCCTCACTCTACGAATATAATACTGAAGAGTTTCTTTATCAAATTGGTGCTTTGGTCCGTCACGATCAAGATTACGCCTTTACTAATGCCGGGTTTCTCTTCTTCGCCTCTAATCCGCAAAGAAGACTGACGACGGCATACATCCGGCTACTTCGCTTTGAAGCCCCTATCGAAGATGCCGAGCGACGAGGACTGCCTACATTCGAAAGAGCTTTTAGCGGACCTATAACCAAACAAATACGCGATATGCGCACTTTTTTTAAGGAGACTGGATTCTTCAAAATCTATCAAAGGAGAAATCCCGCCGGTGGATTTCTTGAAGAACCGGAATACCCGTATATCTCGATTGACGAAGCAATCGTGAACGCCGTTGCTCATCGAGACTACGCTATCAGCTTGCCGATTGAATGCGAAGCCTACAGAGACAGCTTTCTTGTTCGCAATCCTGGGCGTCTCATTCAAAGAGACCAGGATGTACCCAAGCATTTTTCATTGGAAAATATCCGACTTGTTTCCACACCTCGCAATCCCAAGCTCATTGAATGGCTCAAAACCATACGCGATACTCAAGGGATCACCTTTATCAGAGCGCTGAGTGAGGGTACACGACGTATGCGGGATGAGATGTTAAAACTTCGCTTACCTGCACCGGCATATGATGTGAGCGAATCGCAAACGGCCGTCGTCTTAACAAGTAATGCTGCAGAGCGTGAAGCACTCATGCGCAATGCATCAAAGTTTCCTTCTACCGAGTTCGCCAACCTTTTTCCTCTGTCCTTTCTGCAAGAGAATGGACAAGCTCCTCCATATCAATATATAGACCAGCAGCGAAAGAGCTTTATGACCGCCTTGAAAGATACTCTCGCGGCAAATAGGTGGGTTATCGATAACCTGAAGTTTGGAAGGCTCATAGCTCATCGACAAAAGCTAGACATTCATGCGCCTGCAGAGGTAAACAGAGCCGTCGGGTTTTATCCAGCATATTCCTTTCAGCTTCGTTCTTACTGGGGGCGTTTCTATCTGTGTATCGATTACACGTTAGAAGTAAAAAACCTTAGAACCTTGCAGGCCCTACTCTCCACTTTCAAGACGAGCGACCTTGCAGGAAGAGTTTGTATTGCTCAATGGAAAGGATGGCAGCAGGGAAAAATAATCTCCGCTGACGAGGAATGGACCGGAGTACATCTTTTTGAGTTCGAACAGGAAGTACAAATCCCCAGCAATCAGGTCATTCCAAATTTGCCTACATTTATGATTGAGCAGAGTCTGAACGAACAGCACATACGGTTTGATCTTTACCAAGCGATCAAAGAGCACAGCCTGGCGTTAGAAATCGATGCTTCTCGAATCCGTGCTGACAAGACCCAAGCTGTAGCTGATGCTGTTGCTGAGTCCATTTTCCCGCTCTCTTTCGGAGGAATACATACATTTCTCCAGCCCACCCCAGCTCCGTTATCGAGGCAAGAAACTGAGAAAGAACTGGTAGTCCACGGCTTACCGGAACCAAGTGTAGAATTTCATCATCACAACGAAACCGTCGATATCCGAACGGGCATTACAACATTTGGAGCCTATGATCGTTCTCCAAAGATGATCGAGCTTGTTCCCATTTGCACCCCCCCATTACGTCAAAGTATGATTGATTTAATAGAGAGGCTGAAGACGGGAAAGTATAAGTACCGTGGCTCAGAGCGTACCTTTAGCACGCGACTCACATACAGTACCGTAATAGCCGTTCATTCTCCTGAGGCGCTTTTAGATGAATGCCGTCGCCTGCTGGCCGAGCATCCTGAATGGGTTGGAGACGAGAACCTCAATCGCCTATTTTTGGCGTATACACCTGAGAAGGGCTATTCATCTGATGATGAAAATGCGCCGTATTATCGTACCAAGCGCTTTCTGCTGGAGCAAGGTATCCCGTGCCAAATGCTTGATACGCAGACGCTGCGAACTCCCGATTGGAAAGACCTCAATCTCGCATTGAATATCGTGGCCAAATGTGGAATCACGCCCTGGGTATTGCCAGATGCCATACCTGATGCTGATTTCTTTGTTGGGCTATCCTATACCAGTAATCATCAACGAGGATCGGAGCGCTTGATGGGGTATGCAAATGTCTTCAACCAGTATGGGAGATGGGTATTTTACTCTGGGAATACCACCTCTTTCTCTTACGATGAACGCACACAGCATTTCCAGACGTTGATTCGTCAGACCCTGGAGCGTCTCGCTCTACCCGAAACGCCGAGCATTTATTTTCACTATTCAGCGAAGTTCTCACGAGACGATCGTTTGGCGATTTTGGACGCAGCGCGTAGTGTGCGCCCTCAAGGGACTTACTCCTTCGTGTGGATTAATACCCACAATAACGTTCGTCTCTACGATAGTCGCGCAGAAACCAATGGAAGTCTGAGCCGAGGTAATTATGTCATTACATCCCCCAATCAATTTTACCTCTCGACCACGGGGAATAATCCCTATCGCAAAATGCTAGGTACTCCGCAGATTCTAGAAATCAATGTTTCAGTAGAACGCCCTAAAGATGCACCAAATGCCAGGCCAGACTTGAGAGAGATAGCCTCACAGATACTTAGCTTAACCAAGCTCAATTGGGCATCGACGGATTCCCTCTGTGCCGAACCCATCACTATCAAATATGCAGGCGATATTGCCTACCTTACAGATGCTTTTCTTAGACAGAACCAGACGTTCCATCTGCACAAGGCACTAGAAAAAACCCCTTGGTTTATCTGATACGAACTAAAGGTTCCTTAGTGTCATGGATGCTTAATAAATAGGAGATCATGAAAAGTTATCAACAACTTATCCACACCTCGCTTTTCTGATACATCTCTTCTCCAAGACGATGCCGATATATGGCCATATCGGCATCGTCTTGGATGTTCTCATTGAAAACATTACCGATAAGATGTTGGCGATTGAGCTTTTCTCACTTATGCAGCGACGCCGATAATCTGCGCACCATTTGTTTCAGATCTAAGCCGATAAGTCCAATCCGCATCATCAGATAATTCTAATCGTCGTTGTAACTGTTCAGGTCTCCTTTCTCTTGCGCCGCCTGCTATGGTGGGGTGAGGGGAGAAGGCACGGGCCCCTGAGGGGCCATGTGTTTGATGAAGCTCATGTTGACGATGAACACTCTCGGTGCCTTTGGTGAGTCTCCCTGTGTCTTTCACGTATATATATGTAGACAAAGAAATACAGCCGCGAGTCAGGAACTACTCTGTCATCTGTCCCTTTCTCACTCTGCTTGTTTCCCTCCATCCAGAGTGACTCAGCACAACATCCTGCAGAAAGCGAGACCCTTAGAGATGCACCACCATCCATGGCTCAGACTCCCCTCGTGCTTCTGCCTGCTCCTTGTCCTTCTTTGCCCCTCCCTGGCTAGCGCTCTGAGCGGATGTGCCACTCACTGCGAGGGCTTTACTGCTCCAGATGGAGAAAGTGTCTTGCTTGCCACGGGCGGACTGGTCTATATGGAGGCTCCCAGCACAGGAACCCTCTACCTCTACGCGCTACGTGCCAACACCGGAGCAGTCCAATGGAAATTTCCTGCTGATGGGATAGAGCCACTAGCAGTCGATGCCGGGATCATTTACCTGCAAGGAGATGGGATCGTCTATGGGTTGCGTGCCAGTGATGGACACCTCCTCTGGCATCATGCGGTCACGTTTCCCGATCTTGTCTCTGAGGGAAATGCTGCCCTCTATCTCTACCACAATCAAAGCGGCACGCTCATTGCGCTCAATGGCAGTGATGGCACCCAACGATGGTCCGCCAGGATACCCGCTCTGATCACGATAGACACGAAGCAGGGGATACCAGTGTATGGATATGAGCACATGCAAAGTAGCGAAGGAGTCCTCTATCTCGTCTCATCTCAAGGGGTCACCAGGGCACTGCGTGAGGAGAGCGGCACGCTGCTCTGGCAAACGAGCGCTACCGCGGCAGCGCTGCCCTCTTCTCACCTGTTTTCGGCTGCCCCTCTCGCTCTGAGCCACGGTCTCCTGTACGTTTTCACCGATCAGCTCTATGCGCTGCGTGCCAGCGATGGCAAACTGGTCTGGCAAGCTTCCCCGCTCACCTTTCAGAATTTCGCGCTTGACTCAGACAAGGGCATCGTCTATTTCGTCCAGGACACCACGCTAGAAGCGCTGCGTGCCAGCGATGGCAAGCTGCTCTGGCAGACGCAACACACGTTCGGTCCGGACCTGGAACTGTTGAACAGCGTGCTCTATAATGGACGGCTCCATGTGCCAAGACAGTATGCTTTCGATGGCCTGGTCTATGCGCTCAGTGCCAGCAATGGACACGTCCTCTGGCAGTATCAGACACATCTGGTTTCAGACCCGTTGCTCTCACTGCTCCCCTCTGGGCCTCTGATCCTCCTTTTCCAGCGTGATCCAAACCGCAAGATGCTGGTTGCTTTGCAAGCAAATGATGGCAAAGTCCTCTGGCAGCACTCCACCCAAGCAGCCAATGTGATCCTGGCGGATGGCTCACTGTATGCGAGTTACTCCGGGTATGAGGGCACCTCATGCTATGCTGCGAGAGACTCCCAGTTGGAGGAAATCCAGCCTGACACGGGTACCAGGCTCTGGCGTTTTCAACTCGCAGCATAGATTCGCCCAAAGGGCTGAAAATGGACATGAGCCCTTCCAACAAAAGCGAGATAACTCCTCAGTAGACTAGAATGAAGGAAGGATGGGATGACCGCGCAATGTGGCCTCCAAGGAGGCGAGCAGATCCATGCCCTGCTTGCGCAACGTCGACAAGTAGCTGCGGATGCGACAAAAGGTCGTCGCTCCTGCTGCGCTGCGGAAGGCGCCAGAGACCTTTTGCTGAACTTTGACCATCCGTACATCCCGCTCTGCCTGGTTATTGTCAAAAGGCACAACGAGGCGGTGCAAGAAGGCCAGCACGGCCTCCTGATCGTCGATCAAGCGGTCCAGCAAGTTGCGCGCTGCACTCTGTTTCACGCGTCCTTTGGTGCCAGGCGGAGCCTGAGCGGTGGGGGTCGTCGCATTCGCATATGCCACCAGCGCCACGAACTGCGCTTGCCAGTCTTCCACCTCCAGCGGATGCAGGGTGGCGCGACCGTGCTCCCGCGCTTCGTCAGTCGCCTCCTTCATCTCCAGCAACAAGGCTTTGAGGTCTGCCGCCCACTCCAGGCCTTGTTCCTCTGCCAGGAAGGTCAGCTCGCGCAACAGATGCACGAGACAGAGGGCATGCGTACAGGCATACAAGAAGTAGGAGCGCCAGCCATCATGGACGCTGGTGCCCTGAAAACGCGGCAAGATGCCGATGGCATCCAAGGCAGCGCGCCCTCGACTGGTATGCACAGCATAGTGAGTCAGGGTGGGAGTGCAGGTCACATGCGTCCACTGGCGATGGCCTGCCACATACAGCCCGGTTTCATCTTGATGGATCACGGAACTCGCGACCAGGGCCTCTTTGATGTGTTGCTCAACCTCGGCCAGATTCCTGGCACATCGCTGCATCAAGTCGCACAG
>Ga0070717_10000274_pt1 | contig 35206 bp, 35 predicted proteins | sample LARL113metaG_FD_71366 | JGI IMG/M metagenome (GOLD analysis project Ga0070717, IMG submission 71366) | Corn, switchgrass and miscanthus rhizosphere microbial communities from Kellogg Biological Station, Michigan, USA - LAR L11-3 metaG | ecosystem: Host-associated > Plants > Roots > Rhizosphere ...
GCCGAAGCCTATCGCCAGCAGATGATCTTCCGTAAAGCCGAAGTCGAGTACCGTGCTGCCCTGAAAATCGCACCCAATGATGTTCAGGTTCACCTCGCGCTTGCCCAAGCTCTGTACCGCCTGCATCGCTATACCGACTCGCTCGATGTGCTGAAAAGTGGGATCGGGGTCAGCACCCCGGGAGTCGGTGTCGGTGTGCAGGACGGAATCCTATACGCCGAGATGGCGCGTGACTACGCTCAGCTTCGGCAAAAGGACAATGCTTACAAAGCCATTGCCGACGCAGAGAAAAAAGGCGATGACACCAAGGTTCTGATGGCTACTGGTGAAGCTCTGCTCATCATGGGTGACAATCACGGAGCTATGCAGCGCTATTCACGCGCCCTCGATGCTCCCGGTTCCGACCGGGTCGAAGTAAGGCTGGCATTGGCCAGACTATTCGCGCAGTCAGGTCGTCACGGCGATGCTGAAGATCAGGTTGCATTTGCTATGGCAGAGGCCCGCATAGGCGAGGCTAATGCGGTCACGCCGGAGAACCTGATCGAGGCTGGGCAGATCCTGGTTTCGATCAATAAATTCGACTTGAGCAAAAAATATTTTGAGCGGGCCCAAGCCGATGGCGCTGATCAGGAGTCCGTATATCTTGGCTTGGCTAACGCCGATCTCGCCTTGGGCCACACCCAAAGCGCAATGACATTGCTGAAGGGTGTCGGCAACGATCCCGATACCGCGCAGGATTACGAATACCTTGTGACTATGGCCAGCGCTTACCAGCAAGCGCACGATAATACGCAAGCGTTGGGCATGTTTGCGCGCGCGAACGACATCATGGCGGGGAATGACTACGCACGCGAAACCGAGATGCGTCTGGCGGAAGAGCAGGGCCGCCAAGTCACGGAAGAAGTCAGCGCGGAGCCGGTATTCTCGCTTGCTCCAGTTCTTGAGGACATCAATATTTATCAGCTCGATGCCCGTATCCGCGGGTTGGCACCGAATTCGACCGTGTTGCCGCCTCCACGGTCCAGCATTGAAACTCTCGGTATTGCCCATTACCGCCTCAATTTCAAAGGCTGGCCCACAATCACAGGATTGTTTGAGGAGCGGAATGCGCGCGGTCAGGTGTCGTTTCCAAACGAATTACTGATTCAGTATCGCAACACTTACGACACCAGTTTCAATACCGGGATCAACCCTGTGTTTCATCTTTTGGGGGCGAACCTTAGCCTGAACCCGGGCGTGCAGTTCACCATCCGCCGCGACTCTGCTTCGCCGGTCAATATGAACCAGGACCTGTTTCGACAATTTCTTTATCTCTACACCAGTTCGTTCGGAAACTGGGTGTCGGTCAACGGCAGCCTGATTCATGAAGCCGGTCCATTCACCGAGCTCAACCTTCACTCCCGCGACGTGGCTGGAACCATCGAATTCCAAGTCGGCCGTCCCTGGGGAAAGTCGGCTTTGCTCACCGGATATGAAGGCCGCGACATTCTGTTCCGTCCGCTGGTTCGCGAGTACTACACCACGGACAGCTACATCGGAATTCAGCACAAGTTTGGCTCGGCTTGGACCGCAGCCGTCCTCGGCGAGTTTTTACGCGCCTGGCGCGTGCAGGACGCCTCGTTCGCCACTGCACAGGCGTTGCGTCCCGGCTTTCGCCTGGACTACAAACCTCTGGCCTCGCACTGGGCTGTGCATGCCGCAGGCACCTGGTCTAAAGGACAGGGCTTTAGCACTTATAACAACGTAAGCAACGAAGTTGAGGTTTCTTACACCAAAGGTTTGCAGCGGCCAATGGCAGATGGGCTTGGCGAGGTACCCGTGACTTATCCTCTGCGGATCTCATTCGGAATCCAACAGCAGACCTTCTATGATTTTAATGGGAAAAACCGGAACACCTTTTTGCCAGTTATACATTTCAATGTTTTCTGATGAACTCCCACATAGCGTCACTAAGTTTCGGGATCCTCCAACATGGCCGATGAAGGAATTGAAGCAACAGCAGCGCTAGTTCCGCCCGATCCCTCCGGCCATCAGCGGCGCCACAAAATCCATGATCTCCGGCTTCGCGTCCTGAGCGGCAGCGCCATCATGCTGCTCAGCTCAGTATTCGTCGGGGTCATAAACCTCATTTATAACTTCGCCGTTGCCCATCAACTGGGCGCCGATAAGTTCGGCCATGCCAGCGTGGTTTACACCGTGCTGATGCTGCTCTCTTCGGTCACTCTTTCGTTTCAGCTGATGTGTTCGAAGTTTGTCGCGCGCAGTGATTCCCAGTCAGAACGAATCGCGATTTATAAGCTCTTGCACCGCAGATCATGGATGGGCGGCTTGAGCGTAGGCCTGCTGCTGTTCATTAGCAGTTCTGCGGTCGCCCACTACTTGAATCTGCCATCTCCGCTTCTCGTCCGTGTGCTGGCGCTGGGTACGGTTTTCTATGTGCCGCTGGGCACACGACGCGGGTTCATGCAGGGCACATATGACTTTGTTCCGTTGGCGGTGAATTTCGCTCTGGAAGTAGTTATCAAGCTGATTGGCGCGGTGGTGCTGATTTCGGCTGGTTACGGGGTCGAAGGGGTTGTGGGAGCGATCTCGGCCTCGGTCATTGTGGCGTATTTTGTTGCTCTCCCGCGCAAACATCATTTCGCAGAAGTAAAACAGGCCACGCTGCGCGCCGGCATGGAAGAAGGCGTCCAGGCGCTGACCTTTTTCATTGGACAGGTCATTATCAACAACCTGGACATTGTGCTGGTTAAACACTTTTTTGATGCCACTCAAGCCGGCGTTTACGCCGCGATCGCTCTCATCGGGAGAGTGGTTTACATGCTCTCCTGGTCGGTGGTGAGCAGTATGTTTCCGTTCTCGGCCGGAGTTCGTTCTGGAGAGCGAGACGGCCGGGCGGTACTTACGACCGCTTTGCTTCTGGCCGCCGGAATTTCGACCTTGTTTATTTTTGGCGCGTGGCTGACGCCACCGCAACTCTGGCACATCTTGTTGGGATCGGGCTTCCCGGCGGAGGGCCGTCATTTTTATTCATCGCTGCTGGTGCTTTACGCCGTAACCACGTCAATCTATGCACTCGGTGTGGTGCTCATGACCTATGAGATTTCCCGTAAAATCGGAAATGTGAGCTGGCTGCAACTTGGATTTAGCGCCGCCATCATAGTTGGGATTTACCTTTTTCATAACACCCTCCAAAGCGTGATTGTTGTGCAGTTGGTTCTCATGATGCTCTTATTGCTCGTGGTTTCGTTGCCATTCTTGAGAAGAGCGAACGTCTCTGAGGAAACTCTCCGCGAGCCCTCGCCAGAGATCGGGTTTGAGACTGGAGTTCGAAAAATCAGGCCCGTGGATGAGAACTTGGTCATTGCCGAGTTTCTGAAAAGCGAGTTCTATCAGAACGAGTTTAAGGACTATCGTGCGCGCTTCGCCGAGTTGGTGAACCGGCCGGACTTCAGCAATCAACGGGAGAACACTTTGCGGCGGGCACTGCTGTTTCGCCGGCGGGGACGGCTATGGCGCGAACTTCCGTCCGACACTCAATGGTGGGAAGTTGAACTAACCCCGATAGACATTCATCACATGCGGGTTTTTCCACGCAATCAGTGGTTACGGTATGGCATTCCGAATTTTCTGCTTCCCGAGACCACGGAGAGGATACGCACCCGTATTCTGTCTCACTCTGAGGATGCATTTATCGCCAAGCTACGCTCGCTCAGCCTGGAGATGAAACAGAATTCCGAATTCAGTTCGGTGATCCTGATCACCATCGACGAGAGTACGCCGCTGACCATCATTGAAGGCAATCATCGCATGACTGCTGCTTCGTTAGGTTCTCCCGATGATATTCACCGCCGCTTTCGCTATCTGTGCGGCTTCTCGCCCCATATGGCCGAGTGCTGCTGGTACCAGACGGACATTTCGACCCTATGGCGCTACGCAAAAAATACCGTTGCCTATTACGTAAAACACCGCCGCAAGATTGCAGCCGACATTTCTCCTGAAGCGGTGGAAGAATCAAGCGCCGCACAAGCGGCGAAATCCTAAAGTAGTTATGGGTGGGACGCAGGCCGAACTCAAACTGAATTGCGCAAAACGCTGCAGAGTTCTATTGGGAAGACTCGGCAGCACCAAAATTCACACTACGAGCTGCATAGCGTTCGCCATCAAACACCGCGGAAACCGCTACTTGCTCACCTTCGCGCACCTGCCGCAGAACGCTGGGGGCGATCGCTTCCATGCTGACATCGTATTTCTTGCCGTCGCTCCGGTTGTCGATGGCGATCAGCTTTTGCGAAAGATCTACGTAGGTGACGCGACCGGCGAAAGCGAACGTCGTACCGGGAGCAGCAAGCACGTTGATTGCCCGCAGTTCTCTCTGGGCGCCGAATTCCATGCTGACCAGCGCGCCTTGCACAAGATCACTCTCAGAACCTTGCTGGTTGCCCTTGCGGATTGTAGTGCTGGGCGTTAATTGCATTCTTAAAGGCTGACTCGAAAGCTCGTCGCGGACGATCACTGTTCTATGTCCCTCATCAAAATCCACGATTTGTCCGCGCCCTACCCCGCTCTCTGCGGAGGTCCGGATCCAGATGCTTTTGGCAAAGACTCTGTCCCCGTTAAGCATGCTGTCCAGATAAACCCTCTGCCCCAGCTTCACCTCCCGCTCGGTAATTTCTTTTCCGTCGAGATAGAAGTGTGTACGAGTGTCGAAGTGGACGCGAAGCTTCCGGTTAGTGCCGAATGGCTGAAGCACCATGCGGTTCATGACCTCATCCATGCTGATTACAACTCCGCCGATCAGAGTTACCCGGTGGTGCTGCAGAGGTGGTAGATCGAGCAGAGGGTCGCGGTCGTTTTTATGCCGCACGGGGGACGAGGTGTCAGCAGCCGGCGTTGAGGGAGCCGAAGCGGAAGGGCTCGCCGTTAATGGAACCTGGCTTTGACCAGAACCGGGTTCAACCAGGAGGAAGGCTGCAAGAGTTAGCAATGAAGCTGTGAAATGGGTGCGCATGGCTGTGCTCGGCATTTGGATGCTTCCAAAGCAGATCCGGTAGCCAGAGCTGCTGGTCTTGAAGCGGCAAACGCAAACTGCTGGATTTGCATCCAAAGCTTTCGTATTCAAGCTTTAAGAGTCCATGGATTCATTAAGTAAATGCCGGCTGTTCGCGCCTCCTTTCATGTTGGCGCTTTGTGTTTCTTTGGCCCAAGCCGGCGGGGTGAGGATCACCATACCCAAGCGTTCCCAGGCTACACCGGTCCAGAAGCTCAACCGCGAAGGCGTCAAGCAGATCCAGCATCATCATCTGGCGAAAGCCGAGCAGCTCTTTTACAAGGCGTATCTTATCGATCCGGACGATCCTTTCACCCTCAACAATCTGGGCTACATTTCGGAACTGCAGGGCAAGATCGACCGCGCGCAGCGTTATTACCAGTTGGCCGCGAAAGAGAACAATTCAGAGACCGTGATCGCGCTGGCCAGCACTCGCAACCTGGAAGGCCACAAGCTTAGCGACGTCACTGCGTCGTATGGCAATTTGGAACTGAGAGCCAATCGCGGGAACATTCAGGCCATGACCCTGCTCGAGCAGGGAAGAGCCCAGGAAGCCGAAGACGTTCTGCGCGAGACGCTGAAGCTGGACCCGCGAAATCCTTTCACCCTGAACAATCTCGGCTTCGCAATGGAAAGTCAGGGTGATTTAGAATCTGCGCTCCGCTACTACAATGACGCTTCGCTCACCCATTCTTCGGAACCAATCGTGGTTTCGCTTGACCCGCACTTGCGCGGCAAGCCGATCAGCGACGTTGCTTTCAGGAATGAGCAGGCCGTGCGTGCACGACTGGCGTCTGAGCAAAGCAATCAAGACCTTGCGGCCCGGCTGAACGTGCAAGGCGTTTCAGCTCTCAATCACAATGACGACGCCAAGGCATATCAGGATTTCGAGAAGGCGTACAGGCTTGATCCACAGAATTCGTTTTCGCTGAACAATATGGGCTTCGTCTCCGAGGCCCACGGAGATAAAGAGACCGCGAGCGAGTTCTACTCTTCTGCACAACGCGGGGAAGATGCCAGCGTTCCCGTCAGCATTGCCAGTCATCACGCAATGATTGGCGAGTCGGTAGGACAAGTGGCCGGCTCTAACTCACAAGCCAGCGAGGCTGACCTTCAAGCACAGGCGGAAGCTAAGCGCCGTATGCATGCGCCGATTGTGCTGCGGCGTCGTGACAATAGACCTGTAACTGTTCCCGAGACGCAAGCCCCGCAGCCGCAGTCCCCCAGTTCTCAAGTCCCCCGTCCTCCCATGGATAATGCCCCTGTCGAAAACACGGTCCCGCGTCCTCCGCAGTAATCGCGTCAACCGCAATAATGAGACCACCTGCTTGAATGAACATTCCTTGTGTCCGAAAGCCTGTTGAGAAGAGGTACCTCGGAGTATTCAATTAAGGCGTTCGTCTGATTGCCGATGAATTTCCTGCTGTTTATTCTTCTTGTATTGACTAGCTCAGGGTTGCGTTCGGATTCGGGACTGATCAAGTCCGCTTGCCATCCCTGACACTCGCGGAGGGGCAAAATGAAGAAAAGCACGTGGCTGGGAGTAGTGTGTCTGTTGGTTTTAGGGATGTTCGGATTTAGTGCGAAAGCCCGAGCTGAAACGACGATGAGCTGTCCGTCCGGAACGTATGACATGCTGGACTGGATGACGCTGGATTCTAACCTCAGAAGTACATACCATGTAGCGGGAAACTCAAATCCGCTGTACACCAACATGGGGGGTGGGAAGTTTTATTGGACCAAGGGAGCGAACGGTACTCCGTGGGACATTCAGCTCTTCGATAGCAACTACATCTACCTCTGGATCACGGAGTCCGACTGGACGAATCCACGCACGTTTAAGAAGTTCGCGCAGAACACTAATTTGCCTCTGGTTCCACGGTGTGCGAAGGCCGGCTTCCCAGGATCCACGATCTATGCGCCCAACACTTCGTATCAGACCTACACCGACTGCAGCCACTATACGACCCAGAATTTACTGAAAAGCATCAATCAAGTTTGGGGGCCTTACACGGTCTCGTTAGGTGGAGTGCTGCCCAGCAGTTTGCAGGTTCTGGTTGCCAGTTACCGCTACAACTGCAATTCGAATTACGGCAACTGTGGCGACAAAGAAGAATATTACTTGGCGCAGAAATATGGCCTAGTGCAGTGGGTCCACTATCGGCTGATGTCCGGAATCTACAAGGTTCAGCAGAGGACGGTCTTTAACCAACTACTGAAGGGTACCACAACACCATATTTCCCTTGTTTCTAGCGTCCGTGATGGGATGAGCTATTCGGTTCCGGTCTGGCGCCGTTGTTTGCCATTGACCGGGACCGGAGCGGCCATATACACCACGTGGGAAGATTCTGAAGAGCCTGCGCCGGCCGCAACGGGAGCAGCCTCTCTCCGATTGGCCTCGGTGCGAAGAATCATCTTCCGCGCATTCCGGCGCACTAACAGATCGCGCATCGGCATCCAGCGCGGAATCTTGCGCAAGGATGACAATGAACGCATTTGCTCAAGTTCTTGGCGCAGCTCAAACGTGCGCAGGTATTGGCGGATAATCTCGGGCATGCTCATGCGGAGAGCTGCCGAGACGTTTTGCATAGCCATCTCTATCTGACGGTCGCGGTTCTGCAGCAGTTCGGTCAGGTGACGAGCCAGTTCGCTAACTTGCCCGGCAGGGAAGAAATCGATCGCCAAACCTTCTTCGTCTGCCAACCGCCTGAAGTCAGGAATATCGGAGGCGACGATGGGCACGCCATACGTACAGGCCAGATGCGCAATCCCGCTTGATCCCGCTGACGAAGTATAGGGCAGCACCGCAACGCTTGAACTCTGGAAGAGCTGCGGGATATCTTCCTCCGCAATATATCCGCTGAAGATGATGTCTGTGCGCGACGCCAGTTTTTCACGCAAAGACTGCAAGTAGCCCGGGGTCTTGGGATGGTCGGTGCCGGCAATGACCAGGCGAGCATCGGGAATTTCGCGCGAAACCTGTTTGAAAGCCTCAACCATCGGCTCCAGGCGCTTGTACGTCCCCCACTTGCCGAATGCCAGGACGCGATGCTCCGGGTTTCCGCGCGAGCCGAAGTCAGGATATTCCGGGCGCGCTGAGAAAATACCGTGCCGGCGGACGTACACCGATCCCCGCCCGTATTTTTCTACCAAAACGCTACGATACGCCGGCAGCATGACCGAGACAGAATTTGCGAAAAGGACAATATGCGTTGCCACGACACCCCCCCAGCGGTACAGCAAGGGGAATCGCACGCCCGCATCGTCGAGATCGACTGTCTCCATTAACTGGTGCAAAGTAGCATGCGTGTAAAAACCTGCCATCCGCGCCAGAGCGGGAATTGCTATGCCGAGAAAGGCGGGCGCTGGACTTCCTCCGAAGCTGGCGAATCCAAGGTTAAACCAGACGACGTCCGGTTTTTCCTTTTGTATGGCCCGCAACAGCCGCCAGGGGTTGCTGAGACTGTTGAACTTCCAGCAACGCTTTACCGAAAACCCATCCAATTCGCGCTTGACCGGAGCGTACTCGTCGCCAAGAATGGTGAGTTTAATGCCAGGAATGCGCTGCAACTCACTGGCAATATGAAACCCGTACTCGTTCAACGCGTCGCGGCTAGGCGGAAACGACGTTACCAGACAGATTTTCATTGCTGTCCTTGCCCGAACAATGTGTACCGTGAGAGTTTTCCTAATAACGTGAAATAGTGAAGGGCAACTTTGAAATCTGCTTTGCTCTTGCCAGATTGACGAGTTGCAAAACGGAACGGGACTTCGGTCGCGTTTCGAATTCTGCCCTTGACCAGAATTTCGAGAAGGATTTTGAAACCTTCGGGCTGCAGCTGCAGTGCTTCGAGACACTTGCGGCGGACCACAAAATATCCCGAGAGTGGGTCTTTCACCTTAAGCCCTTTGCTGCGCAACGGTGCGGTAGCGAGCAGCGTGCTGCAACGGGAGACGAACACGCGGAATTTATTCCATTCGCCCAGGCTGTCGCCGTTGCCGGCAACATATCGGCTTGCTATGGCGATGTCGCTACCGTCCAGCACCGGCGCCAAAAGCTCGGGTAACAGCTCCGGAGGATGCTGGAGATCGGCATCGATAACGCCCAGAAGGTCGGCATCGGTCTGCGCCCAGCCGTGAATCACTGCTCCCGCCAGTCCGCGTTTGCCATGGCGCACGAATACTCGCACCCGCGGGTCGCGAGCAGCGCACTGCCGACCTACGTCAGCCGTGCCATCAGTGCTGCCATCATCGACGATGATGAATTCACAATCCACCGGCGCTTTTGCAACCGCGGCGCTCAGGCGGTCCAGGAGAACAGGAATATTTCCTGCTTCGTTTAAAGTCGGAATTACCAGGCCTAACTTGAGTCGGGAGAGATCGCTCATACGGATTTCCTGTCTCTACGCGGTGTGATCAGTGCAGCGCAAATCTTGGATGTCTCTGAACACAAAGGCGTTGGTCAAATACAGAATCAGAACTGCTGTAGTTAATGTGGATAAAGACCTGAAACCAGCTCAGGCCGCGACGGTTGAATTTATCTGCGGTTGAGGGGTATTGCTTACAAGGGCGTTCAAACGAGCCACGATGGCCGCGTGAACGCTGTCAGGATCGCCGGCAGAGATCAGACTCAAGGGAGCAAATTGTCGCAATTCGAGATACGAGCTGCGATACTGCCGCATGAAATCGATCGGGTACTCAGGTTTGCGGGCGCGGGCTTCTTCCGGTACAGCATCTAGCAGATACGAAACATCAGTTCGTGGCGCAAGACTCAACACAAAGCGCGCGTACGCGCGAGCCAGCCAGTGATGCATGGGTAATGCCGCTAGCTGGTCGTAGATGTAGCGATCGAAAATAATGACCCCGGCGCCGATAGCGCGCTCTCGGTGAATTATCTGCCGCAGGCGAAAGACGTCCGCGAGGTGCAGTAATGACCTTCCAACCAGCAGGGGAAACGAACGAGTATTCTTGTCATTGCGATTGGCCGGTTTATCGGGCGACCCGACTTTGCCATCGCTCTGCAAGACTTTTCGGCTAAAGCCGGAGCGCATGGATGAGAGGACCGCCACATTGTCCCAGAACGTCAAAATGCGGACCGGGAGGCCTTGCTGGCTGAGATACTCGCGCAGCTTTTCAATCTGAGTGCTCTTACCTGCGCCGTCAATTCCCGAAAAAGTGATCAATAGAGGGGCCAAGAAAGTCGTTCCTCGCAGAAGAAGTACAAGAACATTCAATACAAAACAGAACCTTAGTGTCCGGGAGCGTTTGGCACTCGACCTGGACTGGCTGCCGATAGCGCAGCTACGGTGCCCAAAGCCGCTCCTGCCCCTGCGATGAAGCCGAAGCGGATCAACCATGAACGAAGCTGCCGCTGTTTGGGGGGAGCAATCGCCACGCCGGCCGGCTTCGAAGCCGCGCTGCCGGTTACCTGAACTGCAGGAGCAACGGCTGTACCGCTGGGCTGCTGCGCCGCGGGAGGAGCATTATTCTGAGGAAGCGTGCTCTGGGGCGCGGGAGTGCTAGTTGCAGGGGCGGTCGATCTGCCCGGATTTTCTGGCAGTTCAATGGGTGGTTGAGTTGAATTTTGCGCAGGCTGCTCTGCTGGAGGCTGCTGTTGCGCGAGAAGCGGCGCCGTGGCGCCGCTTAGCAGGAAAATTAGTACAAAGACCGTTGCCCGAAGAACGATCTGATTCATAACACCTCCACCATGGCGTGCAATCACGCCGCCACGGGTTGGGGTTGGCCAACTTTTTCTGTTCCGAGATCTTCGATCTCGCTCGCCAGTTCCTGCTCGGCGGTGAAACCGGCAGCGGCGTCGAACACTGGGAATTTGCTGAACAACTGGTCCATGCGAGTTAGTTCAAGAAAAACCGCAGCCTCAGGAGACATTTCACCAAGTTGGAGAGCACCATCATTTCTGGCTACGGTCTCCATGCAATCCAACAAACCGTCAAGACCCGCAAGATTCATCTGCCGCACCCGCGAAAAGTCCACAACTACGTGCGGCGTTTCTGTTGACATCCTGGTTTTTAGTTCCCGCCCGAGCCTGCGCGCTTCTTTCCCCCCGAACGCTTCTGGCAACTTGATCATGATTGCGGACTGCGTATTCATGTCACCTTCCCTTTGGGTCCTGCAACGCGTGCAGAAACTTAAGATCCAATATTTTTTTGCACCACAGTTGCTTCTATACAGATGCGAATTGCTAAAAAACGGTTTACGCCGTATGAATCTTCATGTTTACTATCTGAAACTTACTTCATAACGTTGCTCCTGACTGCGTAATTGGAAGCGTCGCGCGAATTAAGCGCGAATCCGTGATCGCGATCTCCGCCTTGCGGTCCAAGTGGAATATTTTCTGATTGCTGACGATCGAACGGCGCACGCTCAGACTCAAGCCAACATATGTTTCCTGCAATATCCACGACTGCTCTACGGTGGTGCCGAAATCAATTTCGCAATCGCGCTCAATTGCGCTGCCGCCACTGATGGTGCAGCATGCCGCAATGCGCGTGCCCGCGCCGACGAACACCGGGCCCTCAATCACGCACGAATCATCAACCTGGGCACCGGCCCCGAACCAAATCCCATCACCCACCTCCGTCCCTGCCGGACGAAGGTCGCACTTTCCGGATAACGCATCTTCTGTGAGCCGGCGAAAATCCTGCGGTTTGCGCAGCCGATTTACGTATCCTTGATAGAAGAAACGCTCTTGCTGGGGAATAAGCGCGCTAAGCGTCTTTCTGTATGCCCCATCCACATTGCGCAAGGATTCTGCATTAACGACCGCGATGTCTAGAGAACCATCGGGCGCGTAAACCTGGGTCAGCGCGGCACCATGCTCGCCATGGAAACGCAGAAGTTCTTCAAAGTCCAGATCGCTGTATGCACCCATTCGAAGTAGAACGAGCGCTTGCACCCCTTGCCTTACTGAGTCCGACACGGCTCGCTCCCAGGCTTCGATAGAATCAGTCGAAACAAAGAATCGCGCCGGCAGCAGCTGAGCGAGCGTCGGCCCCTCAGCGATCACGGTCGTGGGTTCGACTCCTGCCTGTCGCAGTTTCGCAGCAGTTCGGTCCACCAGGCTTTTTCCCAATAAGTCCAAACTCACATTCGGGACTTTGCTAATGAACCGCCGCCGTCCTCGCGCGCCGTTTTTCAACGACTCCGCAGAAGCGGCCTCATTGCCGTTGGATGCTGCCAACGTTAGAATTGCCCCGATTTGCACCTTTGTCCTCTCCTCTTCCTGTTGCGCTTGCGCGTACGCTTTCTTGAAACCCAGGATCAAGCGGCATTACTCGCTGGAATTTGCGAAACTATCGGAAATACTGTCCGCGAAAATTCGCGCGTCAGTTCCTCAGAATTCCAACGTACCGAAGTTTCTCTGCGGGCGCGGGAACGTGTCCGGCTGGTGGCCGCCTCACTGTCTTGTGGGGTCCGTCCCAGCAACTCACGGATGCGAAGCTTCGCTTTATGCAGTTGGGACTTGGAATTTCCCACCGAGCAATCGAGAAGTTCGGCGATTTCCTGGTGCTCGTAACCTTCTACTTCATGCAACAAGAAAATGGTTCGGTATCCGTCTGGAAGCTCCTTAATCGCGCGGGCCAAGGCTATGCGATCCACGCATCCCGTCAAACGGTCATCACGGCTTCCATATTCGCGGCGCACAACCTTTGCGTCCTGGTTATAAGGTTCGTCGAGCGAAACTTGTCGCAACGCTTTTTTGCGGAAGTGCATAAGAACGGTGTTCACTGCGATGCGATACAGCCAGGTTGACAACGCAGAGTCGCCGCGGAAGGTTGCGAGTTTGCGGAAAACTTGCAGGAACGCATCTTGCGTGAGGTCTTCCGCCTCAGCGGTATTGTTCGTCATGCGGAGGCACACGGAATACACCTTGGCTTTGTGTGCATGGAATAAAGAAGCGAACGCATCAGCGTCGCCGCATTGGGCGCGCTTCACTAGGTCTAGGTCGGACTCGAATCGTGCGATGGCATTGGTGTCGGTGGTCACTGAGGCTCTCCTTTCAAAACGCCTGTCTTTCGTGGGTTTGGAGCAATCTGGATTAGCCGTAATCACAGTTATGAAGGTAGAGCCCTTTGTGCGAATGGTCTATCCGGTGAGGTCTGTATCCGTGAATAGACGTTCATGTACCGCTTTGAACCGCAAGAAGTTTCGCGTTCTTCGCGAAAATGTGCAGAACTGACGTTGGTTTGGAAGATTTTTCACGAAGTCAGAACTTTTTGCCTGCATTATGTGCCTGCAGCAGCTTATTTGCAGAGCTTGTCGCATTTGAGCGCCCTAATTGAGCTGCGCAGCTGTGGCAAAAATGATTTTTCGGACGTCGGCGAGCATCTACTCTGCTACAGGAAAGTCCCCATATATGGTCCAGAAGTACCTCTCAGTAGTACCTCACAATTGAGAAGTGTGTTGTCGCAGGCAAACATCCTCTCTGCTACAGGAAAGTCCGCAGCGGAATTACAGATTTCGCAGGATTGTTAGCGCCGCGTGCGCGGACTAATCTCGGCCTATGAAAGTTGCCCTCAACTTCCCTACCTTTCGAGCAGGCGCCGGCACTCGATAGCGTCGGCACCTGCTTCTCGCCTTAAAACTGGTCCTGGTGGAGAAGTCGGGCACTTCACCTGAACGAAATTCAAAACTTCAGTTCGTAGTTAATCTCATTTCTTTCGGGAGGATATTGTGGCCATTGAATCGTTGAACGAACTTTTTGTTGAACAACTCCGTGACCTGTACGACGCGGAAAACCAACTGATTAAAGCACTCCCTAAGATGGCGCAAGGCGCGAATTCAGACGAACTACGCCAGGGCCTTGAAGAGCACCTGGAGCAAACCAAAGAACATGCACAGCGCATAGAGACCATCTTCGAACAACTCGGTGAGAAGGCCAAAGGCAAGAAGTGCAAAGCCATGGAAGGCCTGATCAAAGAGGGAAGCGAGACGCTGGGCGAAGACATGAATGAAGACGTGAAAGATGCCGCCATCATCGCTGCGGCCCAACGCGTCGAACATTACGAGATTGCCGGCTATGGCACCGCCCGGACTTTCGCTAATCTGCTGGGCGAGCGCGAGGCGGCTTCCTTGCTTGAGCAGACTCTCGACGAAGAGAAGGAAACCGACGCCAAACTCACCCGGTTGTCGGAGGGAATCAATGTTGCCGCCGAAGAGCGAACCGAAAAGAAGTCAAGGACTCCGACGCGCAGAAAGTCTGCGGCTTAACCATCGCCCGATAAAAAATAAACGGCAACCGTTTTGGCGGCTGCCGTTTTATTTTTAAATCTCTCTTCTATTCAATTCCTGCTTGCACCACATGAACGATGTTGTTCCGCACTGCATAAAGCACCAAATCGCTCACCGAATGTAGTTGCAGCTTCCGCATGATGTTGGAGCGGTGAGTTTCTGCCGTCTTTACGCTCAATCCGAGGGCAACCGCAACTTCTTTCGTGCTCTTGCCTTCGGCGAGCAATTGCACGATCTCGCGTTCGCGCGGAGTCAGTCGGTTGCGTCCGGCGGTGGGGATGGGCGCTCCGGGGGTGCCTCCCTTTAAATAACCCTCCAGCACCATTGTTGCTACTTTTGAGGTGAAGTAGGTCTTGTCGCGCCGCAACGCCTCCACTGCCGCCACCAGATCGCGGGCGGCGTCGGACTTCAACAGAAAACCGCGCGCCCCGGCATTAAGCACTTCTCTAACTACCTGGTCGGAGTCGTGCAGCGTGAGAATCAGTACCCGCGCCTGCGGGTTCGCTTTGAGAATTTGTCGTGTTGCCTCCAAGCCGTTTAGCCCAGGCATTCCAATATCGAGAATTACAACGTCGGGTTTCAGCTGCTGCGCTTTATCCACCGCTTCGCGCCCGTCAGCAGCTTCACCGCACACTTGCCAATCATGCTGAGATTGCAGCAGCGCCATCAGACCTTTTCGAACTACCTCATGATCATCCGCGATTAGTATCCTGAAAGTCCCCATCTTGCACCTCTCATCGAACCGGGATCGAACTGCAACAGGCAGCTACTTTGGAACAGCAAACCAAAGCGCATCCTGCTTGCCAAAACTCATACTATAAGTCCAGTGAGGAAAATGATTACCGCTGCTCGAGCCAGCGTATTTTTTACTTTCTTGCATCGCACCCTTACAACTTTTCAACAATCTTTTGCGCTCGAGATGTTCGCTCCCACGGTTGATAGCTCAGGCGCCTCGTGACTGTGCTCTTCTAGAGTTACTACTTTCACTCCATTCGCCGGCTCCAACACCACGGTCATGCTGGACGCACATCGCCCGCAAAGCCAGAGGTGAAGCGTCTGACGCTGCGGACGTTCATCAAAGGGAGCGCACTTTTCGTCGCTGGCAGCCACCGAGATCGAGACTACCTCGAACTGGAACAAGCGCCCTTCTGAAAACGAATGCAGAGGCCTTTTGCAACCTTCGTTGGCACAGTATGCAAGCATTCGGACTCAACGCTCCAAAGTCCAACTCCGTCCGAGAACATACAGCTAAAACCCTAACCATCCAATACAGTCGGAACCGTATTTTCGTGATGTTTCTACCGGATTCAGGAAATTAGATGCGCGTATCTCGTAACCGGCTCCAAAAAGCAATGAACTGACCCAAAAGCAAATTGACCAGGATTTCGGGTCATCTCAGCAGATATGTACCCGCGAAACCAAGCTGAACATACTGCAGCCCCTTTAATTCCTCAAAAAACCACTCTCGATAATTTGCGCCGGGCCGCAGCCACGTGCCGGGCGTGCGATCTTTGGAAAAAAGGTACTCAGACAGTGTTCGGAGAAGGCTCTTCACATGCGTCTCTCATGCTTATCGGCGAACAACCCGGTGACAAGGAGGACATTGCCGGCCATCCCTTTGTCGGTCCGGCAGGTCGGTTACTCGATGAAGCTTTGGCGGCCGCAGGCATCGACCGTCGCCAAGTGTACGTTACTAACGTGGTCAAACATTTCAGCTGGGTGCCGGCGGAACGAGGTAAACGTCGCATTCACAAGAAGCCGCGTTATTCGGAAATTAAGGCGTGCCGGCCGTGGCTTGATGCTGAGACCACCTTGACACGTCCACACGTGATTGTGTGTCTCGGTGCCACTGCCGCGCAATCTCTGCTGGGAAGAGATTTCAGCGTGATGCGCGACCGAGGGAAATTCGTGCCGTCCGAACTTGCACCATACGTGATGGCGACGGTCCACCCTTCGTCAATTTTGCGGGCTCCGGATGAGGAATCGCGACTCGCGCAAAAGGAAATGTTCGTCGCCGACTTGCGAATTGCCGCAGGTCAGGTCCGCAAACTTCGACGCGCAGCCTAGAACTGGCGCTCAAATTTCTCTCGAGTGCAGTACAGCTCGTCTCAGCCCTTGGCAGCTCGCATGCGGCTTAGATTCATTTACATTTTCTCCTAGAGAAGCGTACAGTCGTCATCCGATGCCTCAAGTGGTTCATTTGGGACTACAGTGAGTTTTGTATGAATTTCCTCAAAACTGCATCACGGCACCCTCCTGGCGAGGATGCAGAACCCAAAACCCCGAGGGTGCCGGGCCCCAAAGAACCTGAACCAGACATTCCAGAGTCGGATGAAGAAACTGACCTGGTTATGCCGGTCCAGGTGAGACCGGTCCAGACTCGCGCCGAATTGCGGCAGGCGTTATGACTCTAACTCGATCGCTCACTCGCAAACTCATTTTCGGCGGCGCAGTCGTCGGGGGCACAGGACTGGGACTTGGTGCCGGAGCCGTTGCCGGTCTTGGCCTGGCCTACTGGGGTGTGCGGCAGATGCGTCGTTACAATCTCGCCGACAAGGTCGTGGCAATAACAGGTGGCTCGCGCGGTTTAGGCCTGGCTCTGGCACGGGTATATCTGCGCCGGGGAGCGAAAGTGGCGCTGCTGGCGCGCGATCCGGAAGCACTGGAACGAGCCCGCCAGATTCTCGCTGGTATGGGTAGGGTTTTTGTTCGTCCGTGCGACGTACGTGATGAGAAGCAGGTCAAGGAAGCTATCGCGGACGTTCGTCAAGAACTCGGCGACATCGATGTTCTGGTGAATAACGCGGGCACGATCACCGTCGGTCCCATGGACACCATGACTGTCGATGAATATCGCGAGGCGCTCGAGGTTTTCTTTTGGGGACCTCTGCATACCACGCTTGCCGTTCTTCCAGAGATGCGCAAGCGCGGTGGCGGCAGGATCGTAAACATTTCTTCCATCGGCGGAAAGATCAGCATCCCGCATCTTCTGCCTTACAGCGTCGGCAAGTTCGCGCTCTCCGGATTCTCCGAAGGGCTTCGTGCGGAGCTCATTAAAGACAACGTGTATGTCACCAGTATTTACCCCGGACTGATGCGCACCGGCAGCCCGCGCAATGCCGAATTCAAAGGCAAGCACCGCGCCGAATACACCTGGTTTTTGTTGAGCGACTCCGCGCCCGGCATATCGATCAATGCCGATCGTGCTGCCCGCCAGATCGTCACCGCCTGTGAATACGGCAAGGCCGAACTGATTCTTACGGTCCCTGCAAAAGTCGCAGTCCAGTTGCACGCGCTTTTCCCCGCGGCTACCGCCGCAGTTTTTGGCGCCGTTAACCGCGCATTGCCCCAGCCCGGAGACTTAGGCCAAGGAAAAGCAAAAGGCGCACAAAGTACAACTCGAATTACTGAATCCTGGCTTTCTGCGTTGGATGAACGCGCGGCGAAACGAAACAATCAGGTTCCAAATCCTATAGCGGTGAAATCATGACCATTACTACGGACCTCGCTCAGAAGTACGGCAAAAGGCAATTTTCCCGCCGGCATGCAACCAGCAATTTCGAAACCACGTTGACCTTTGCAGCCGGAGCCGCCATCTCAATCTACGGACTGCTGCGTCGCGATTGGTTCGGCGCCGCATTCGCGGGTGGCGGCGGATACCTCTTATATCGCGGCGTTTCCGATATTCGCAGACCGTATCAGGGAAAAGCCCGTGTTGCCTTCACTATCGGGAAGACCCCGCAGGAGGTTTATGAATATGTCCGTAATCCGGGGAATTGGGGACACTCGCTGCGTGAACCGGCGTTCGAATTGGGTGATGGGCGGAATGTGACGATTCGGCTGGGTGGCGAGGACGGAGTCGAATTCAAGTCCCAAATCCAGATCACTGACGAGAGACCAGCCGAATACGTTGCTTGGGCATCTACAGATCAATTTCTTGAGCATCGCGGCGTGGTCCGATTTAAAAAGGCGGCCGGAGACCGCGGCACCGAAATCAGCGTGGCGTTCGAATACAAGGCACCCGCCGGCTCTATCGCGCGTTCATTAGCAGCTTTGGTGGGATTGGATCCGGAGCAGTTGGTCCGCGAAGGGTTGCGTCAGATCAAGCAGCTCATGGAAACCGGAGAGATCCCTACTACCACCGGGCAGCCGGTTGGGGCGAGAGGGCTGAGAGGCACTGCCAAGCGGGTCCTTTATCACGAGCGCCCAGCCGCTGAAATGCAACCACAACGCTTGGCCGGCGACTGAAAACTTAGGAGGAATTGTGAAAGCGCTTTGTTGGCAGGGAAAAAATAAAGTTGAAGTCGAGCGCGTTAACGACCCGGCGATTTTGAATCCACGTGACGGCATTGTGCGCATCACCCGCACCGCAATCTGCGGCTCCGATCTGCATCTTTATGACGGCTATATACCAACGATGGAACCGGGCGACGTGCTCGGGCATGAGTTCATGGGCGAGGTGGTCGATACCGGAGGCGAGGTGAAACGAGTTAAGAAAGGCGACCGCGTAGTCGTACCTTTTACCATCGCATGCGGTCAATGCCACTTTTGCAAGCACGACCAGTGGTCAGCCTGCGATAACACTAACCCGAATGCCTGGATGATGGAGAAGATGTACGGTTATTCCGGCTCAGGTCTGTTTGGTTATTCTCACATGATGGGCGGCTATGCGGGTGGGCAAGCGCAGTTCGTGCGTGTGCCGTTCATCGACGTGGGCGCTCTTACAATACCCGAAGGCCTTGAAGACGATAAAGTGCTGTTTCTTTCGGATATTTTCCCGACCGGGTATATGGCTGCGGAAAATTGTGACATTAAGCCGGGCGATGTGGTCGCCATTTGGGGATGCGGGCCAGTCGGACAGTTTGTCATTCGCAGCGCGTTTCTACTCGGCGCCGAACGCGTTATTGCTATCGACCGCTTTCCTGAGCGCCTGAAAATGGCCCGTGCCGGAGGCGCTGAAATCATCAATTACGAGGAAGTGGAGGATTTAATAGAGGAATTGAAGTGGATGACCGCAGGCCGTGGGCCCGACTCATGCATCGACGCCGTAGGCTTGGAGGCCCATGGAACCGGCGTTGCCGCTGCCTATGACTACGCAAAGGAACGATTGAAATTATCGTTTGATCGCCCTACGGTGTTGCGTCAGGTAATTCAGGCATGTAAAAAGGGTGGCGTGGTTTCAATTCCCGGAGTTTATGGCGGAGTGCTCGACAAAATTCCGTTCGGCGCAGCCTTCGGCAAAGGCCTGACTTTTAAGATGGGCCAAACCCAAATGCACCGTTATACTGAGAGACTGCTCAAGCACGTGCAACAGGGTGAGATAGATCCTTCTTTTGTGATTACCCACAGGTTCAGCCTGGACGAGGCGCCCATGGCATATCGCATGTTCCGCGATAAGCTGGCGGGTTGTATTAAAGTCGTTTTGGATCCCTGGGCGGGGCCGATGGCCGCGTAATCCGGGCGGGGCGGCAGAATATCAGACGGGGTACGTAATCATCGTATCCCGTTCAAAAATATGCGCCGAGCATGCCTGTTACGTCACTGGTTACCAGGTTTTGAATCTTAATTCCATTAGAATGCGTCTGTTATAATGAAGCAGAGGTAAAGGAGAACTATGGCCACGACAACGCCCGAAATTCAGACCCAGGAAACAACTAAGAAAGCTCCGGTTACTTTGACCTCAAAGGCGGTTGCCAAGGTGAAAGAGATTATGGGCCAGCAGAACCCGGTCCCGGCTGGGCTGCGGGTGGGCGTAGTCGGCGGAGGTTGCTCCGGCTTTTCCTACTCTATGTCGTTCGAAAATTCCCCGGGAATGATGGACAAAGTATTCGATATGGAAGGCCTGAAAGTTTACGTTGACGCCACCTCGGTGATGTACCTGAATGGCTGCATTGTTGATTACCTCGAGACCCTCGAGGGCGCGGGTTTCAAGTTCGAGAACCCGAACGTGAAGAGTACCTGCGGCTGCGGATCTTCATTTAACGTGTAATCAGATCGCCAAAGATCGTTAGTAAGGCCCTCGCCAAGAGGGCCTTTGCTTTTGCCGGATTCTGGATTATGAAGGGACCCGCATCCTGATGCGTCCAAATCAATGGCAGGCTCGGGTGGCGAACCTCGCCGTCTGGATTTGACGCGAAATAAAGCCTTACTGCTGATTCGGTTGTTGCGGATTTGTCGGCGGAGGCTGGGGCCCCTGATTCATGCCGCCCTGACCAAAGCCGAATCCCGGCTGATTCTGAACGTTGTTTCCCTGCTGCCCGTTCTGCTGTTGCACCTGCAGCGTGTTCTGCAACGGCGGTTGATTCGGCGTGGTAAGCAATCCGCCGCGATCGGTGCTGGGATCGTAGATGAATTGCCACTGGTTGTAATGGTCTTTCTTATTGAACTCCCGAATCGTTTTGTCTTTACTGGTGCTCACAACTCCAACGATCGGCAACCCACCGAAACTTAGCCCAGGACTGTTCACGGCGGGCCCGGTCTGCGGGGCCTGGGCGAAGCCTCCGCGACCCTGCGGTGAGTTCGCTGCAGTTCCATTCTGTACTGATTGATCCGAACTCGATGTGTCATCGCCGCCCATTTGCTGCCCAGCTTGCGGGCTCCCGGGAATCGAGCTCGGACCGGGTCCGCCCTGCGCGATATTGTTGTTCAAGTTCAGCGCTCCCGGCTGCCCTCCCTGAATCGGTGAACCGGGGTCGCCCGGCGGTAGCCCGCTGGCGGCAGCAGGACTGAATGATGACTGCACCTCATTCATGCGCAGGAACTTGAAATCTTTGCCGGTAATTGGGTCCTTATAACGCTTTCTCAGGAAGTGGATATTATTCGTGGATTCTAAGTCTTCGATGCGGGCTGGATAGTGTCCAAATTTTCTGACATAACGCCGGATCGCACGCGAGTACTGCACGCCGCGATGGATCAGTTCCTCCTCGCGGTCGCGCTTGATCTGGAAATCAACTTTCTCGATCCACGCCATCGATGCCACAGCCAACAATGCCACGAACAACATGAGAGTCAACAACATGTACCCTCGTTGGTGTCGGCGAGATGGAATGGCGAGCTTCATAAAAGTAGTGATTTAATGATCCGCTGATTCAATGATTCAGTCTTGTCACCCTTGGGTCAGCGGAATGCTCTGCCGGTTGTTGCTGAGCACGTCCAGTATCTCTACGGCAGTCGGAGAAATTCTGACCACTTTGTAACGCCGGTCCACGATGTCGCCTTCGCGGGCGACGAAGATGTCTTCTCCCTGGACCAGGAAAATGCGCCGCGTGCCGCCAGTCGGGGTAGCGTAGCCATAAAATTTCAAGTCGATCGGAGGCGGGGGAGGCGGAAGTGCCGGTCCCTGCTGTTGACTCGGCTCCTGCGTCGCAACTTGCACAATCGGCTTGGGTATTTCCACGAAAGCCTTAAAAATATTGCGTCCGGTGCCCTCGTACTTCGTGTCTTCGCTGATCTTCAAGAGGTCGGTGCGCAAAGTTGGATCGAGCGACTGCGCGGCAGTTTGTTTTCTTGAAGCATTTCTGCTGCTTGCCCTCGCCGCTGGAACCGGCCGTTCAGGAGCAACGCCGATATTCACGGGAGTGGGCGACGCCGCGCCTGATGACCCCAATCCTAGAAACCCGGAGAGGCGCGTCGCCATCAGCACGGCCGCAATGATCACCAGCGAGACCGCCGCGATCACCTTATTGCGATTCTCAGCGCCCAGGTTCACGAGGTGGACCTCATATAAGTTTGAATTCTGAGCTGCAATCCCACGATCCCGTTCTGCTCGCTTCCCAGTTCCACGCCTTCAATCAGGAAAAACAATTTGTCGCGCTCCAGAGCGTTGATAAACCGTACCAGCTGCAGATAACCGCCTGACAGGTTCGAGGTAATCTCGATCTGTTGCAGTCCATCGATGGGTGCATCTTTCACGACATACCTGACGCCGGAGATGCGCACGCCGGCCCCGGAGGCCACTGATCCAAGGTTGGCTGAAATCTCGGATTCTTGCGCAGGGAAGCGCTCTTGGTAAAACTCATCGATCTCTTGTTTGGCTCGCGGAATCTTCTTGTCCAGTCCGCGCCACGGAGCATATTCGCGCGATTTCAACTGCTGCCACTCCTGCCTTACTTCCTGTTGGCGGGCCTCACGCATTCCGGCGAGCGGGGTCAAGAGCATAGCCACGGCAGCCGCATCTACCAGCACCAGGACCGCGATGACGATCTTCAAACGGTTGCGCGTCCGCTTCAGGTCGGGCATTAGTTTATCCCTCCGCTGCTGCCGCGACTGTCGGTTGAGGGAACATAGAGCGCGTTAATGTCAAACTGAACACGGTCGGTGTTGCCGTTGTTGCCATTCTCCGATTCCGCAAATTTTTCAGAATCGATCCGCGTTTGTTTGAAGTGCTTGGAATTCTCCATCTTTCGCACCAGGTCCAGCGCCTGTTCCCGCGTTTCTCCGCCCACGATCAACCGGAGTTCCAGATTGTTGTCAGCAGAGATCCCGGGATGGATGGAAATCACGTGCAGGTGCGCGGGCATCACTTGCTCCAATTGCTCAAAAGCCAGGGTCCAGGAAAATGCTTTGCGCTCAAACAACTCATTAAGAAACCGCGACCGGTCGCGCACGATCCGGTTCTGCGGTTGGTTGAGCATGGCCTCCGCTTGGTTTCTTTCGTGGTCGAACTCGGCCAGCTGGGTCTTAAGTTTTGCAAGCTGCTGGCGGTCACGATTGCCTTCGATGAATCCATTCACCGCGAGGAACACCAACATGGCGGTGGTGAGCGCGAGCAAGGCCAGGCCTGTCCCCCAATAGGTCCAAAACTGCCGCGAATCTTCGTAAGGTTGCGACGCGAGATTAATGTTGAGCCGCATATCAGGAAAGCAGCGCGCCGACCACGCCCGCCATCCTCCATTTCGGAATCGAACCGCCGCCCAGCCCCAATTGTGAAGCCCGGACGAGTTCTTTAACTTCCGCCCCGGTTTGCGCGCGTAATGCGGGTGCTGCGCCGGCGATGTCTGAAATTCCCGCAACATAAACTGCTTCAATATTGGTGGCGTAGGTGTCTTGAAAAAACACCACCGAGGGGTACACATCTTCGGCAAGCTGCTCCCCGCTAATGGTCACCCCACGGCCATTCTCCAGGGTGCGGAAGAGCAAAAGTTGCTGCTTATCTAAAATTGCAATGCTGGTGGTGTGCGCGTCCACTTTTATTACCAGGGTTCCGGAATCGCCGGGCGCTCCGCCCAGCGCGGCCAACATGGAGGGCAGTACCACTCCGGGGTTAAAGCCCGCATCGCGAAAAGCGGCTTCGTAATCCTGCACTACATTATTGAGACAGACTGCGGCGATCACGCGCACACCGGCGGGGGCGGTCTGCGCGTGATAGGAAACCGCGGCTTTATCGACGTCAAACGGAAGTGATTTGCGCAGGCGGAAGCGGATCACGCCTTCGGCTTCTTTGGGCTTCTCCGGTAAGGTATCGAAATCAAGCAAGACAACTCGCGCCGCGGCGTCAGGAAGAATGGCAATGACATCGCGGGAGTGCCCGCCAACTTGCTCAAGCGCACGGCGAAGCGCGTTCACTACCATCTCCCGCTGGCGAACATTGCTTTCGGTCAAATCGGGCACGACGCATCCCGGCGTGAGCTCGCTTGTGGAGCAGAGCTCGAGTACCTGCCGCGAGTCAGAAGCGCGCCCCGCAATGACCCGGTCAGGTGCGATTTCGCAGGCCAGCTTCGGTCTCGCAAAATGGTTGTTGACTGCCATAAGAGTGAATTAATGAGTACTGATCAGTGAACAATTCAGTGAAGACACAGTCCCTAGTACTAACTGGCCGCTGATCACTGACAACTGACCACCGCTTTACCTCATTGTCTCAATGAACGTGACCTTGTTGATCTCCTTCAGCGTGGTCATCCCGGTGCGCACTTTGTCGAGCGCCGATTCGCGCAGGAATCGCATGCCTTCTTCACGGGCCGCCCGGCGTATCTCCGAAGTGGGCTTGCGGGCAAGAATCATTTCTCGGATGCGGTCGCTCAAATCGAGCAGCTCGTGAATCGCGCTTCTGCCTCGGAAACCCGTGCCCGCGCATTCGATACATCCCTGGCCTTCGTAGAACGAGACTTTGGACCATTGTTCCGGATCGAGCCCGCTCGCTTCAAGTACCTCCGCCGGGTAATGAACCACTTGACGGCAAGAGTTGCAAATCAACCGAACCAGCCGCTGGGCCAGAATGCAATTTAACGCGGAGACGAAGTTGTAAGGCTCAACTCCCATGTTTAGAAAACGCCCGAGCACATCAACCACATTGTTGGCGTGGACCGTAGTGAAAACCAGGTGTCCAGTAAGCGCCGACTGGATGGCGATCTGCGCGGTCTCCGTGTCCCGGATTTCGCCGACCATGATCTTGTCGGGATCGTGCCGCAAAATGGAGCGCAAGCCGCGGGCAAAGGTCAGGCCCTTCTTCTCGTTGACCGGAATCTGGGTGATGCCACGAATCTGATACTCAACGGGGTCTTCAATGGTAATGATCTTGTCTTCTTCAGTCTTGATTTCATTCACCGCCGCGTAGAGTGTTGTGGTTTTGCCGCTTCCGGTCGGGCCGGTCACCAGGACCATGCCGTAAGGTTCTTTAATGTAGCGGCGGAACTTTCGCAGATCATCTTCGTCGAAACCAACAACGTCGAGCGTGAGCGAGCGAAATTTTTCGCTCATCGATTCTTTATCGAGCACGCGGAGCACGGCGTCTTCACCGTGAATCGACGGCATGATCGAAACACGAAAATCGATTGGCCGCTCGGGCTGCCCGTACTTCACACGGAAGCGTCCATCCTGTGGCACACGCCGCTCGGAAATATCTAACTCGCTCATGACCTTGATGCGCGAGATGATGGTGGAATGGTGCTCCTTGGCAATGGGCGGCATGGCCTGGGTGAGTACGCCGTCGATGCGGAACTTGATGCCTACGGAATCGTCCTGGGTCTCAATATGAATGTCACTGGCGCGCCGCTGCAGCGCGGTAAAAATCGTGGTGTCCACCAGCCGAATGATCGGGCTCATGTCACCTTGCGCGGTCAGCTTGTCGATCGAGATGCTCTCGTCGCCGCCTTCTTCTTCGTGCACTACGGCCAGGGTGAAACCTTCGCTGGCATCTTCGAGCACGCGCTTTGACTGTTCGGTCTTCTTCAGGATCTCGCTGATTTGTGCCAGCGTGGCGACTTTGGTGACAATGCGCTTGCCCAGCAGCAGGCTGATCTCGTCGATCATCATCAACTGGCTGGGATCGGCGATCGCAATAGCAAGGCGGCCGTCCGCGGTTTCTTCCAGCGGAACAAAGTTGTAGCGGAACATCAAATGCGGAGAGATTTTCGTGAACAAATCGTGATGCAATTGAAAATTGTGCAGGTCTATGAATTCGCAACGATACCGCCGAGCAACGTCCTTGGCGTGCTCAAGGTCGGAGGCATGGGAACCGGTTGAACCCTGACCATTTCCGCCACTTACGAAGACCGATTTTTTTTCCAGCTTTTCTACCTTCTCTGCCATGCTTCCCATTCCAACCTGCCCACAACTAATGAATACTGGATCCCAAGGTAAATATCGGTAAATATAACGAGATTAGGATTCCGCCTACGAATACCGCCATGATGATGAGGATGACCGGTTCGATCAGTGCCATAGCGCCCGAGAGCGCGGTTTGCACATCTTCTTCGTAAAATTCGGCTACTGAATTCAACATAGCCGGCAGCGCGCCGGTCGATTCACCGACTTCAATCATCTCCACCGAAAGATCGGGGAAAACCTTCTGCTCTTCCAGACTCTTCGCCAGCGATTGCCCTTCACGTACCCGCACCGCCGCGCGCTGCATTCCATTCAGGATGGTCCGGCTCTTCATGGACGCTCCAGCGGTCTCAAGAGAAGGGACCAGCGGCATACCTCCCGTCAGCAAGGTCGAAAGCATCCGCGAAAATGTCGAGACGTGATATTTCATCCAAATATCGCCGACCAGGGGAATCTTGTGCGTGACGCGGTCAATAGACTCCGCACCGCGGTCCGTCGCTTGCCATCGCCATAACAAAAAAATCGTAAGAGCGATCACGATCAACCCGATCGGAGCATAGCGTTGCGCTCGTGTGCCCATATCCAGCATGAACAGCGTGATGGCCGGCAGTTGAGCGTTGAGGTCCGAGTAAAGTTTGGCAAACTGGGGTACAACATAGGTCACGAGGAAAATCAGCATCACCACCACAACTGACACCAGGAGCGCCGGATACACCAAAGACACCGCCAATTTTTTCTTGAAGGTCAGCGCCATCTTCTGGAAGTTCACATAACGGGCGAGCACCTCGTCCATGCTCCCGCTCTTCTCGCCCGCCATCAGCGTGGTGGTATAAATCTTTGGGAAAACATGCTGCGCCGCGAACGCCTCGGAAAGCAGTTCGCCGCCCTTTACTCGCTCTCGTACGTTCTGCAGAAGCGCCCGGAAATAGGCATCCCGCTGCCGCTTGACGAGCAGGTCCATCGATCCCAAAACTGGCAGCCCGGCTTTCAGCAGGGTAAGTAGCTGCTGGTTAAAGATCAGAAAAGTAGATGCCTTGACCCGTTTCCGGCGTCCCGCCTTGCCGCCGATCAGGATCCCCTTAGGCTTGACCCAGTAAACCAGGAAGCCCTGTTGCGCAAAACGTTCCCGCACCTCAGATTCTGAGATTCCGCTCTCCACCTGCTGCAGCAGGCGGCCGCGCTCATCGGCAACTTTGATCAAAAACTCAGCCATTTTCCTCAGGAATCGGGGTTCGCCCACCCCAGTCTAACATTCAAGAATCCTCGGTTTTCCAGCTACTTAGCACGAAAGCCTATCGGGAGTAACTTCCCGAAGCACAGCTTAATTCCCGGCTTCGTCTTCGATCACTTCAGTCCCGGGCGCGGGGGTGAACCGGAACTGCCCGTCGGGGACCGAAACGTTTTGTTTTTGATTGCTGAAGCGATACTCGGTGATCGAATCGTCCACGCCGTAGAGTAGGAGCCTCGCAATCCTATACTCGGGTGTTATCTCCAGAAGGACTTCTCTCACCGTGTCCTCCATGCCTCGGGGAACGCCGCGTAATATCATGTCACCCGGCTGCCAGGTCTGAATGTCGGGCGCAAAAGAAAGTCCCGAAAGCTCTTTCTCCAGCTTGGTCTTGCCCAGCAAAAACGCAAGCGGAGACCGAAGATCGTTCAGTTTCTTCATGGAAGACTTCCGCACCTGTTTCTCCACCGGCAGATAAAGCCATCCGTCACGCCCGTCATCCACAAACAGCTTCTCCTCTGGAGAACGATATTCCCAGCGCATCTTGCCGGGTTTTTTCAGCCATAACTTTCCTGACTCGGTTCGCTCCATGCCCGAACCCTGGTAAATCTCGGTGAAATCGGCTTCAAGGGTCTGCAGATGGTTGTACTGATCATCAACTTGCCGTGCCACAGTGTTGACATTTGGGAGCGCAAATGCAGGAGGTGAACCACTCAACAAAAGCCAAATAGACAAAACTACAGAAGCAAGAAGAGCTTTTAATTTCATTTGTTTATCGATTATAAGGTCCGGAAAGAATGCAGGAGGGGATGTATCTACCCTAATTCAATACGGGTACAGTAACACACGGGAACTTAGGACCCCTAATGTTAAAATCTGCCGGAATACATAGTGTAATGTACCGAACAATCTTTGTAGATTTGCAATAATGGCAGGGGACTACTCGTGCTATGAGCGCAAACCCAAAGGTTCCTCTCGAGCGCCGACGTCGCAATAACTTGTGGCAAGACATGGTTGGAATTTTGAGAAGTTCGAGGACCATTCCTGCCCGACGCGAGAGCGACATGGTTAAGGCACGACTGCAACGCTGGATGGAGCTTGCCGACCGGGCATTGGGCAAGGGTCCGTCGGAGAGCGGCACCTCGAACTCCTGACCTCAATTCATCGCACCAACCCACTAAAAAGTGAATATTGATGTGTACCACCCAGCTTGGTCAATAGCGAAGAGTCCGCAAAGGTGAGCTCAAGAACCGGGTTCAAGTAGGCCACGTACAAAGGCCGAGGACTCTGGCGCAGCGATCTTTCAAGTCTTCGCAACAAAGCCCGCAAACCCGGTTCAATTAAGGGATTAAACAAAAAAATAACGGACGGTTCGACGGGAAAATTGAAGCTGCGCGCGTCCATGCAGACCAGTTCGATTGCGGCAGTTACACCGGGCTTTCCGAAATTTCGAACATTTTGCCTCGCGATTCGATCGAGTTCGGGAAGAAGTTCCACTCCGACGATGCGGCGAAATCCATACTCTGACGCCAGCAGTAGGGCCCGTCCTTTGCCGGAGCCAATATCGATGAATGTGAACTGGCTGAAATCGGAGACATCGCGGAGACGAAGGGCGAGCGCCGACATCATTTCATGGAATTGCTCCGGTGGGACCGGCTGATACGGAGAGTTTAGAAGGCCGAGCAGACGCGCTCGCCAACTGACTGTAGCGCCGGTAGTATTTACCCGGTGCTCCCAGTCGTAGTCTATGTCCCCGTAACGCTGGCGGCGGCGATCGGGAAGGGAATCGCGACCGAACTCCCAAGCTAACGCGAGCAGGCGTCCAAAGGCGGCGAGTGCGCTCGTCTGTTTACGCTGATCGCTCCACCAGCTCCTGAGGGCAGAAGGCAGGCTGCAAGTTGTCTCGCTCACCATGTTTTCGGGCGCGATTTGGCAATTCTAATTTGCAGTAGAAAGCTTTGGAACTGCTTTGGATACGTAGCCGCTCGGTAGGCCCTGGTTAAGAAATGGCAGGTCATCGGGATCACTTACGATCACCCTGCCGCCCGCCTCCAGCCGATAAGGATGGCCTAGCGGATCCAACGGAATGCCATGTATAAAATTCGACGAAACCATTTCGGAAAATGTTTGCGGAAAATGGCCGGTTCGATGACGGTACGTCTGCACCAATTGCTCTATCGCTGCAACATCCTCATCCACCTGGATGGCCCTCAAGTGGGCGGCGGCATTCGCCTGAATCATTTTGTCATGTGTGGTCTGATAGGTTGCGCTCCACATCATGCGCGCCGTTTTCAGGTCGCCGCCGTGCTGCGCCATTTGCGCCGCCATGATCTTCAGAAACGGATGAGCATTGGGCAATTGCGAGCCGCGCAGGAAGGCATCCGCCGCGTGACGATAATCTTTCTGGTCGTAATAAATGAACGCCAAGTCGTAGAACAGATGCCAGTCGTTCGGATTCATTTGCGTGCCATACTGCACCAACTCAATCGCCTTACCCGGATCACCGGCGCCTTGCGGTTGCTTCGCGATGAGAAAAGTCCCGCCGAATTCGTACGCCGGTATCAAGTGCGGATCAAGCTGGGTGGTGATATTCAGAAGCGGCCACAGCAGTTTATAGGTTCCACCGCCTTGCCGGTGTTTGCTTCCGAAATATTGCACCGTCCGGGTCCAATAAATATCCGCCAGCAGGCCCTCATACCCCAGGCAAAGACGCTTCAGTAATTTTGGAGAGGAGATATAAAGCATTTGCTGCAGCGATGCAGCCGGAGGCGCCTCGTCCACTTTGCGCAACAATAACGCCGCCATTGCCATGCTGCAGACCAAAACGGTGCTGGCGATTGCTGTGACCTGACGTGAGCGGATCATTTCAGGTTCCGACGTTCGAAAATCAATACGGCGCCGCTGAGGACCGCCGCAGAGTAAACCAGGACATAGGTCGTATTAAGCAGTATCAGGCGGTGCGGCACCGGCTCGCCATGTGCCACCTGGCTGATCACGTTGAGAGCGGAAAAATTGGGGACCAGATACGCTGCGGCAGTCGCCAAAAACCGCGTGATTCCGTGGGCCATGGCGGCGAAGTTCCGCAGATCTTGCGCGAAGCTACCAATTACAAAAAGCCAAAAAGCAAAGATCGCTGAAAAGATTGGGGTAGAAAACGATGAGAACAATAGAGCGAGGGCGGTAATCATCACGAATTGCAGGACGATGAAATACAGCGCGACGAGCACTCCGAGATCCGCGCTCTCGAGGTGGTGCGACACATACGCAAGCGCGGCAAATACCCCGATCGCCATAAAAAAGGTGTTCACCACCAGAGTTCCCGCCAGCCCTAAGAATTTGCCGGCAATGAATTCCCATCGCCGGACGGGGCGCGAGAGCACAGTGTAGAGTGTGCGCTTGTCGATTTCTTTTGAAACCAGCCCGATGCCGATGAATACCGCGATAACAATTCCAAACAGCGAAACCGCGGTAAGCCCGAGATTGATGACGACGAGTTTCTCAATGTGAATGGAGATCTGCCCGACCAATACCGCGGCGGCCGACATCAACAGCGCAAACGCGATCAGGTTGTAGAGCACACGATCACGCACGGCTTCCCGGAAGGTGTTGGTCGCGATGTGTAAAATGCGGGCATTCATCGTTTGATTACCTGACCGTCCCCAGTTGCAGGGTGCAAAGTTCGAGAAGAAACCGCCTCCGATTTCGCTGAGGTCCCCAGCTGCGCCACGAAATAGTCTTCCAGCGAGGTTCGCACCGGAACCACCGAAATCAGTCGCAGGTGCTCCCGCCGCAAGGCCTCCAGCGCTGCGTCTTGGTTTTCCTCCGGAAGAATTACTCGCGTGCTGTCGCCGGCGGAGTGGCACTCCGCTCCCATCGAGCGAATGCCGGCCGGGACCACCGCTGTTTGCCAAACAATTTCCACCTTGCCGTGCACGCTGGCCGTAAGTTCCGCCACTGCCCCAATTCCACGTAGTTCCCCCTGGTGAATAATCGCCACCCGATCACACAGCGCCTCGGCATCAGAAAGAATGTGCGTGGAAAAGAAAACGGTCTTGCCATGGGTCTTCAAGTCTTCGATCAGATTGCGGACCTCGCGACGTCCCATTGGGTCGAGACCCGACATCGGCTCATCCAGAAAAACGACCTTCGGGTCGTGCAAGATTGCTTGCGCGATTCCAGCTCGCTGCAACATTCCCTTTGAAAATTTCCGCAACTGAACATTCGCGGAGTCTATTAACTTGACTTGTTCAAGGACGGCATCAACTTTGCTCGAGAGTTGCTTGGCGTCAACTCCGGAAAGTTGTCCGTAATATCTCAGCAGCTCGCGGGCGGTCAGGTGATCATAAAAATAAGGCTGCTCTGGTAGAAACCCTATTTGCGCTTTCATCCTGGGATCATCCAGCTCCATGCCCAATATGCGAGCACTTCCGCCGCTCGGGAATACCAGTCCCATTAGAAGTTTCAAGGTGGTGGTCTTGCCAGCGCCGTTAGGGCCGAGGAAGCCGAAAATCTCACCCTCCTCAACCCTCAGGTTCAGCGGCCACAGCGCGCGTTTGGCACGTTTGCGCCAGAACCCGACGTTGTAGATTTTTTCCAGGCCGAGAATGTTAATTGCAAGCATGGCAGGAAAACACCTGAGGAAAATTATAAGCAATGATTCAAAGGAATAAATGGCGCGGTCGGTACACGCCATTACCAGAGTGTCCTATTGCGCGATAGGATAAGCTGCGCATGTTGCGACATCAGGAGCAATAGCCGTACTCGGCCCTGAATCTATGCGCAACACGCCGTCTGTTATCGTGCAGAAGTTTCGCACGCCAGAAACTCCGGGAGAACTCGGAGCTGAACTAGACACAAACTGTATGTTGGGGGTTCCTGCGCCTCCACCCGAGCCTACGGATAGGAATTGGTAACCGCTTTTGGAGCCGGTAGCCAGAACATTGTCAATTATGCAGGCGTTATCGCTGCTTGGCCCGCCACTGCAATTGGAAGCACCGGGGCCGAGGGTCGCCACACTGGCGGCGTATCCGATCACCGGGTATGAAGCAGCGTAGGTAACTTGGGCGGTTGAAAGTTGACGAATGCTCGCCGCGGCCGAAGACTCATCGGCCGAGATCTTCGCCCGCAAGAGACTTGGAATAGCGATTGCGGCGATAATCAAGATGATCGCAACCACAATCAGCAGCTCGATCAGAGAGAAACCTTTTTCGCGCCTCATATGCTTATTCCTGGCCTAGATGAGTGCAGTTGAATAGCCATTCCCGCGTTACCAGAGGACATTCGACAACCTGAAATTGGAATCTAAATCGAACTGAGCCTAACAAAAACAAGAGCATCGGACGTTGCCGTCCGACGCTCCAGTGTCGTGCCGTCCCCAGGTATCTTCCCCACAAGGTCGGTTACTGCATTGCAGCGACGTTCAGACAATTGGCATGGCTGGTTTCGTTTCCCGTTACCGCCGGGTTCTCGCTACGAAGCACGCCATCTTCCTCTGCGCAAAAGCCCTTTACACCGCTTGAACCTGCTTGCGCCGGAACTGCTGAGGCGATGAACTGGTTGTTGGTAGGTGACCCAGTTCCCGCTGAGCCAACGGAGTTGACTGTGTAACCGCTCTTTGTACCGCTAGCAAGAACGTTGTCAACAATGCAGGCATTGGCGCTGGTCGGTCCGCTGGTGGCGCAGGTTGTCGCTCCCGGCCCAAGGGCCGCCAGGGTAGCAGCGTACCCAACCGCCGGATACGACGTTGAATACTCAATGTTAGCGGTGACAATGGTACGAACCGAGGCGGCGGCCGAAGACTCGTTAGCACTAATCTTGGCGCGCAGCAGGTTCGGGATGGCGATCGCGGCGATGATCAAGATGATCGCAACCACGATCAGCAACTCGATTAATGAAAAACCCTTCTGTTTACGCATTTGTGTGTTTTCCCTCTTCTTGTAGTTTTTCGAATCTCGGTCTCAGCGACTCGATGCCACTACTCTCGCACTTCCCTCGCCATCGCCATAATTACCAAAGTTCACCCCCTCCTCCCGGCGAATCCAATAGTATGAACCACTTAACGGTTGCTTTCGGGTGTGGACGGCATTTGTCGCCATCGCCAGGTCACAGTTTGTCACTTGCCACTGACAATTTACGTCAACTCAGAAAACTGTGGCAACTTTACAGACTAGAACGTTCCAATTGGATTTTCTTGCGGCTCAATGCTGAAATTCACTTAGCGATTCGATGGCGGACCCTACTGAAACAACATCGTCGTCAGTCTTTCTGGGCATCGGAACTTCCCAAAAAAAGAGTATTGGACCTAACATCCAATGCTCCCCTTTTAAAATCTCGCAGCTACTTGCCGATCTTACTGCAGGGCGATCGGAGGCAAGCGGTTCGCGTAGCCCGTCTCATTGCCCCGCGATCATCACGGCTACTCGTTTTATCTCCTGCATAGAGGTTTAGGTGCCGATGACGTTGGTTATCTCTCCTTTGCCCGAGTTCCACATCAACATTTTTCGCAGGATAAAATGAACGTGAAGAATGCCCTCTGCTGCAACCCAGTTCGCACCGCCGGAAACTCAGCTTCGATCGAGCGGATTATTTTCATCGCCCGACAGAAGGACACTTGTTCTTTCCCTCGCCCTTGTTCTGTTGACCGTGCTTGCTTACTTGCCGGTCCGCAACAATGCCTTTATCAACTTTGATGACAATCACTACATAACTGAAAACGCGAAGGTCAGATCGGGCCTGAGCTGGGACGTGGTGAAGTGGGCCTTCACTACTGAGGATGCAGCAAACTGGCATCCTCTAACGTGGCTTTCTCATGCGCTCGACTGCCAATTGTTCGAGCTGAATCCTGCCGGCCACCACCTCATCAGTGTTTTGCTGCACGCATTGAATGCCGTGCTGTTATTCCTGGTGCTGCAGAGTCTTACAGGATTCGCCTGGCGCAGCTTGATGGTCGCCGCGCTTTTTGCGGTGCATCCTCTGAATGTGGAGTCCGTTGCCTGGGCGGCTGAACGCAAGACCGTGCTCAGCCTGTTGTTTTTTCTGCTCGCGGTTTGGGCCTATCTCTGGTATGTCCGCAAGCCCTCATTGACCCGTTATTTCAGTGTAGCCGGCCTTTTTGCGCTGGCATTGATGTCTAAGCCCCAAGTGATTGTCTTCCCCGTTCTGCTGTTGCTGCTCGATTATTGGCCTCTAGGCAGAATGCGGCTAGGTGTAACGAGGTCGAAGTCAGATCCCGTGGAGGCGCTTCGGCAGCAATCGTCTTCGTCGCTAATAGTTGAAAAGTTGCCTCTGCTCGCGCTCAGCGCGATCAGCGCGGTCGTTACGCTACAGGCCCAGCGTGCAGGACATGCGGTGCGCACGGTCATCGAATATTCGCTCGGCTCACGCACCGAAACTGCCATCGTCTCCTATGCTTGCTATGTTCGCGACGTTTTTCTTCCCCGACAGCTGGCGCCAATCTACCCTCACGCCGATGGTTTACTGGGGACCTGGAAGGTACTCCTGTCGGCTGCAATCCTGATCGCCCTTTCTGTGCTCGCGATCATGGCGCGCAGACGCGCGCCCTACATACTTTTTGGCTGGCTCTGGTTTCTCGGCGCGCTAGTGCCGATGATAGGGCTGATTCAGGTTGGAGTGCAGGCCAGGGCCGATCGCTACATGTACGTTGCTCTTATCGGCATTCTTGCGGCCTTTATCTGGAGCAGTTCCGAGCTGCTCGCACGGTATAAAGTTTCGCCAGGCTTGGGCGGAGGGCTATGCGCAGCAGTTTTGGTGGCCTTGTCCGCCGCATCTTTCAACCAGACCTACTACTGGCGTAATAGCGAGACGCTATGGAACTACACCATTGCAGTGACCGGCCAGAATTTCATGGCTGAAGACAACCTCGCCCAGGAACTCGCCCACCAGGGCCGTACTCAGGAAGCAATGGTCCATTTTCAAAATACCCTTAGGCTCTATAACTGGGGAGCAGCTGATCTCATCACCTTTGGCGTGTACGAACAGAACCACGGATATACGTCTGATTCGATCAAACAGTACGAACGCGCACTGCGGAACACCACTGACCCGAACACCCGGGCGATCGCGCTGAGCAACATGGGCTCGGCGTACTTGGATATGAAGGACCTGGACCGCGCAC
>Ga0070717_10000275_pt1 | contig 35127 bp, 26 predicted proteins | sample LARL113metaG_FD_71366 | JGI IMG/M metagenome (GOLD analysis project Ga0070717, IMG submission 71366) | Corn, switchgrass and miscanthus rhizosphere microbial communities from Kellogg Biological Station, Michigan, USA - LAR L11-3 metaG | ecosystem: Host-associated > Plants > Roots > Rhizosphere ...
GAGGGCGAAGTGAGCACGTGAATACGCCCCTCGGCCACAGCCTGGGCATAGGTTTTCGCGACAATCAGCATCAATGCCTGCATCGAAACCAGCAATCACGTCGTGCGCGCTCAAAGCGTTTGGGTTCTTCTCCGCCGCCGCTGTACCAATTAAATAGTCCGGGCCTCCCACCGGATCAGCGTCAACGGCGTCGCCGAACTTCAGTTTGAGTAGGGAATGGGCCGTAGTTATGTGTACAAACTCAGAACTCCTGGAAGCTCCCGCTGCATTTGCGTCATTCAAGCTGGACGGAAAAACCGATAACAGAACCAAGGTGAAATCCTTATAAAGAGCATTAAACCGCGGGCGACCTGGCACCGAGCGTATGTACAGGTCCATAAATAATACGACGCTCTATAATGATGTTATTTTGAAGGCGCTCGGAAAAGAAAATCCCGGCCAATTTCCTTATCGCCACTTCCAGAATAGGGCTGGATCTCCGTGCGTTCGTAGCCCAGCGGGTCCAGCAGTTCTAAGACGCCGGCCACCTCCTGCGAACTGTGAAATCCAACAATGATTGTCGGCCGGAAGGATTCGAGCGTGTGCGCCATGCCGCGAAGCGCTTTGTGCCCGTGGCCTTCCACATCAATTTTCACCAGCTGGGGCGGACGCAACTCGCGTCGGTCCACTAAGTCGTCGAGGCGAACGATCGGAACCGACAAAGCTCCCGTTTGGCCCGAGAGGGTTTCGCCTTCATACGCGAGATGGGTGGTCGTCGCGTTCAAATCACCATAGGTCAAGAGATCGGCCGAACCGCTTCGATCAGAAACTGCACTCGGATAAAGCTTCAGCCACTCCAGGTGATTCATTCGTTTGTGGCGGGCCAATCGTGCGAAACTCTGCGGGTTCGGTTCAAATGCGGCAACCTGACCGCTAGGCCCCACCCGCCTCGCTAAACTGACACTATAAAATCCAAAATGCGCACCCAAATCCCAGCAGTTCCAGCCCTGTATATTTCCTCCGCCTAAAGAAAGAATCGCCGCTTGGAGATGAGGTTCGTACCCGCCCCGCCAATACGAAGTCCAGGGGTAAATTGTCCATCGCGCACCGGCCAGAAGCCCCTTTCGCACCCGAACCGGCCAGAGTCCCAATGAACTCCGGTTCAACAGTCGGGAAACCAGGGATCGCATAAGAGAGGTCACAGACAGATAAATTGAACCGATAGAGGTGAGGAGCACTCAGAACCGTTGTATGACGGTTTCTTTATCGGGTGCGTCATTCTTTCCTTTCTCTGACCTTAACCCTGTGTCCGCCAAATCGGGCATCTCCGGTTTTTCTCCATCGGTTTGGCAGCCGAGTACGATGTAAAATTGCGATCCTCATTTAAGTGAGAGCGGTGGAGCCGAATAGTCCGTTTTCCGCTCCGGTTGAGTTTTAGCCGTTCTGTACTCGGCTAGGGCTTCAGAGGGCATTTTTCATGAAATGGCTCTTTGTCGTTAGCGAGGGGATAATCGAGGTAGAACGAGAGAGATCGTGGCCTACCCAGCAAACGCTGAAGGGATGCCTCGAGTCTTGCAATCGAGCTTCGGTCCAGCGGCTCACAGTCGGGCGAATACCCGTCTCCCGCTGAACCGCCTGAACTTCGAGTCCCTGCCTTTCCTTCTGCTTCGCCGCGGCTTCGGCGCCGTTGGGTAGGTATTTGCAGACGCGTTTGCCATCCAGCCAGCCGAATACCCGATAAACGATTTCCCCTGAGGGATTCGTGAATTCCGTAAGAAGGGATGATCTTTCCTGCGTTTACGGATCGATTTGCCACGTCAACCGTCAAATCGATCGTCGGCACCGCCGCCCCAGAGGGGGCAGCTGGCGGAGAGAGGGGGATTCGAACCCCCGGTACGGTTTTACCCGTACAACGGTTTAGCAAACCGTCCCTTTCGGCCACTCAGGCACCTCTCCAGGAAGCGTTCGATGAACCAAACTTCGTCCCTCACGGAGCGCAAGGACTTTTCTCAGCTTACTTCCGAACTCCCAAGGTCGGAATCAGGCCTTCAGCTCCACCACGACCTGCACTTCAACGGTCGAACCTTTGGGCAAACCTGCCACCGCCACCGCCGCCCGCGCGTGTTTTCCAGCGTCCCCAAAGATCCCGACCAAGAGGTCGCTCGCGCCGTTGATCACTGCCGGACTATCCGCGAAACCGCTGATCGCATTGACGTAGCCGGAGACAAAAACGATTCGCGCCACCTGGTCGAGCGAGCCCACCGCCGCCTTAATGTTAGCCAACGTATTTAAGATGCAAATACGGGCGGAATCGTAGCCGGTTTGAACCGTCTGCTCCTTGCCCACTTGTCCAGTGTGCGTCATCACCCCGTTGAGGGCGCTAATCGTGCCCGCACAGTACAAAAGATTGCCCGTCCGCACGGTGGGAACGTAATTCCCCCCAGCCGGGGGCACGTCGGGCAGTTTCAATCCCAGTTCCAAAAGTTTTGCTTCAGCGTTCATCGGGAGAACGCTTCGGAAATCGGGCGACGTGGCAAAGGTTTTGTCTGCCCCCAACGTTCACTGGGGTCTTGCGCTTGCCAGTTCGCTTTACACCGTAGGTCGACCATGTCCTCTCCCCTTCCGCCGTGGACGTTAAGTGAATGGCAGAGCTTGGCGGCTGAGAATGCCGCCGAAGCCGCTCATGAACTCACGCGAAGGTTGACGACCGCGTTTACGCCGGAGCAGCACCGGGCCGTGTTTGCCAAAACCCCGAGTGAAACCGAGTTGGTCGCGGCTTTTGAGCGGGTCGCCAACACCATCGCGCCGCTGGCTGGAATCCCCTACGTGCTGAAAGATATTTTCTTCACCGCCAATGAGCCGCTGCGGGCCGGTGGGCGTCTACCTGACGGCGTCATTCCCGCGCACGCGCGAGACAGCAAACTGCCTCATTCTTTGCGCGGCTTCGGCGCGATCCTGGCGGGAAAAACTCATCTTCACGAATTCGCTTACGGGCTGACGGGAGAAAATCCTCACTACGGCGACTGCGAACATCCTCTTTTTCCCGGACGCACCTCCGGCGGGTCGAGCAGCGGATCAGCCGCAGCGGTCGCGGCGGGAGTTGTTCCTCTGGGCGTCGGCACGGATACGGGTGGATCAATCCGCGTTCCCGCCGCGTTCTGTGGTCTCTACGGCTTTCGCACCTCGGCCGGTCACACCATGGTAGCAGACGCATTTCCGCTCGCGCCCTCGTTTGACACCGCAGGTTGGTTCACGCGCTCAGCCCAAGATCTCGTGACGGTCAACCGCTTCCTCCTCGGGCGGAGTCCCTCGATCGAGCGAACGCCTCGCGGCTGTTTTCTCGACTTTGAAATGCTGGGCCAGCCCGCGGACAAAGATGTGGCCCAAGCGGTGCGTCGAGTTTCGGAGCAATTCTCTTTCGGCGCGGATCGCTACACCCAGGAGCAATTGCGCGAAGCCTTTTCCGGCTCGGCCGAAAGCTATGGCGTCCTCCAGAGCACTGAGGCCTGCGCGGTGCATGCCGAGTGGCTCGAGCCTTATCGGGAATATTATGGAGAAGCGGTCTGGGCTCGGATCGATCGAGGCCGGCGCTGGACGCCAGAACAGCAGGAGAAGGCCCGGATACGCCACACCATCGTGCGAAACGTCTGGGCCAGTTACTTCCTGACCTACGACTTCCTCATCTTGCCCGTCGCGCCTTTCCCCGCCTTGACCAAGGCGGACTGCACCCAGGCGAACCGCGACCGTCTCCTCGCTTTGAATACACCGGCGAGCCTCGGAGGCCTCCCCGTCCTGACCATCCCGATTCAGCTCGAGAGCGGACTGAGCACCGCCGTCCAAGTTGTGGTCAACCACCCGACGAGCCCGGTCATTCCCTGGTTTCTCACGCGCGACAACGCGGAGTAGTCGGTTTTATTTTAAGCCAAAAACGGCGCGCGCGTTTTCTCGAAAGATCGCGCGTTGCGTCCCGGAATCGAGTTCCTGAGCCTGTGCTTTCTTGAGAAACGAGGCGATTTCAGGTCCACTCTCGTCCGCGGGAAAGAGGTTCAGCGGGTAGTCGGAGCCAAACATCACGCGCTCCGCTCCGACCGCGCTCACCATTTCGGGAAACACGGTGAAATCATAGAGCAGCGGCGAGGCCGCGGTATCATAATAAACATTACGCAAGGCGCGCGCCTCCGTCCCGAGCTCAGGATGCAAGGGCAAACGCGCACCCCAGTGAGCCCAGACGAAGGGGGTTTTTGGATACTGGCGGGCCCACCGCACAAAGTCGTCTAGGGGGGTTAGAACTCGGCCCGGGTACGCCTTGCCAGCGGGCTCGGTGACGTGAAGCAGGACCGGCCAACCCCACTCCGCCGCTCCGCCGAGGACGGTTTGCCAGACCGGATCGTCGCCCGAAACCTGCTGGGAATGCGGCGACAACTCCCCCAGCCCGCAGAAGCCTTGCTCCCTCGCCCACCGAAGCTCCGCGAGAACGCGGGTTTCGCCTGCCGCGGGATGCAAGGTCGCACAGGCGGAAAGCCGGTCCGGGTGCCGGCGGATACATCCAGCGTAGAACCGATTTTGCACCACGCACGTGTCATGCTTTTCCCAATACCAGCCTTGCAGCACCGCCCGCTCCACTCCCGCCGTATCCATCGCGCGCAGCAGCTCGTCGACCGAGGGAAAGCCCTGGACGGCCCGACCGTTTTTCCGAACCCGCGCACAAAGCGTCGCCCAAAGCGTCTCCCCCCGCTCCGCCGCCCAACGCGCCGGAGCCCGGTTTACCTCGGGTGGATAAAGATGAACGTGGCAGTCGATAAAGCCCATGCGGATTGGGTGGTGGGAAAGGAGCGAGTCGCGCGTAGCGAGGAGTGAGTAATTAGCAGTTGGTCGTTCGTAATACCAAAAAATTCCTCCCCCCGAGCGGCCTGCCTCATTCGTCATTCGAGCTTCCTCCTTCGGATTTCCCTCCACTGGTCATTGGTCACTCGGTCAATGGTCAATGCGAAGCCCGCCTATTCCGGCTCGCGACCTGCTTTACCCGTGGTCACTTTTTCCACGCCGATGTTTTCCCGCTTTTTTCGTCTCTCCGAACAGGGCACCAGCGTTCCCCGCGAAGTTCAGGCCGGGCTCACCACCTTTGCCGCGATGGCGTACATCCTGGTGGTCAACCCAGCGATTCTGGCCAACACCGGGATGGACAAATCCGCCCTGATCACGGTCACCGCCATCACTGCCGCTCTGGCGACGACCTTGATGGCGCTGCTCACGAACTACCCGATCGCGCTGGCGCCAGGCATGGGGATCAACGCCTTTTTTGCCTTCAGCATTTGTCTCGGCGCGGGTGTGCCTTGGTCGGAAGCGCTGGGAATGGTTTTTATCAACGGTCTGATCTTTCTCCTCCTATCCGTCACGGGCGTGCGGGAAAGAATCATCACCGCCATTCCCTACCCGCTGAAAATCGCGATCACCTGCGGCATCGGCCTTTTTATCGCCTATATTGGCCTGCAGAAAGCGGGCATCGTGGTGGCCCAAGCTCAGACCCTGACCACTCACGGCGAATTGAGCAGCGGCCCTGTCGCGCTGGCTTTGGCCGGCATCGGCTTGGCCGCGGTCTTGGTGGCTCGAAAGGTCCCAGGCGCGATCGTCCTGACCATCATCGCTGTCACGGTCGTGGGAATGTTCGTACCCACGACCGACGGTCATCACGTGACCGACCTGCCCGTCTCCATCCTTTCACTACCGGCCTCGATTTCTCCGCTCTTTCTCAAGCTCAGTTTCCATTTTCTTTCCAGCCTCGACGCGTTCCAAAAAGCCGTTCCGCTCATCCTCACCCTCCTGCTCGTCGACATGTTCGACAACATCGGGACGCTGATCGGCGTGACCAAGCGCGCGGGATATCTCGATGCAAACGGCCATTTGCCTAAGGCGGGACGGGCCTTGGTCGCCGATTCGCTCGCCACCCTGCTGAGCGCGCTTTTCGGGACTTCAACCGTCGTCAGCTACATCGAATCCGCCGCCGGCGTGGAGGCTGGCGGACGCACGGGACTCAGCACGCTCGTGACCGCGGCGCTCATGCTCCTCGCGCTCTTCTTTACTCCGCTGATTTTGATCGTGCCAGCGGCGGCGACCGCGCCGGCCTTGGTCATTGTAGGGATTTTTATGATGCAATCGGTGACGGAAATCGAGATGAAGGACTTTACCGTCGCCGCGCCCGCCGTGCTGACCATTCTGGCCATCCCACTGACGTTCAGCATCGCCGAAGGAATCGGACTCGGGCTGATCTCATGTGGCCTCTTGTGCGCGATTACGGGAAAATGGCGGGCCCTCGGCCCGATCGGTTATGTCATCGCCGGGGTTTTCTTTCTGGAATTTTTCCATATCTTCCCCTTTCGCGGCTAGTTTCCGCCGCCTGATTTATGAGTAAAGTGGTCAAATTCGACACCCAAGCCGTTCCGGCAGAATCGACGCCCGACTTCGACGAGCTGATTCGCCAGCTCCAGCCCTTTTCCGGCTCCGTCATCAGCCCAGAGCTGCAAGAAAGCCGGCCGTTGTATGGGCAAACCCTCTACATCGCGAATTGCTCTCTGGATACGCGCTTCGGGACCTTTCACGCCTATATTTTCCAGGACATCGTCGACAAGCACTACATCATCGCGCTGACCCACGGCGACGTGGTCGGCGCCAGCGTGCTCTACACCCGGCTCCACTCCTCTTGCGTCACCAGTGAAACCCTACGCGGGTGCGATTGTGACTGCGTCCAACAGCTCGAGGGCGCTTTCAAAGTCATTTCCGAAAAAGGCAACGGCATCCTCTTTTATCTGATGCAGGAGGGACGAGGGGTCGGCTACGTCGGCAAGGCGCGCGACCGCATGCTGGTGCAGGCGTCGCTTGACCAGCTCTCGACCTTCCAGGCTTATGCCGCGATGGGCCTGAAAAAGGACCATCGCAACTACGATAATATTTCCCAGATCTGTTATCTCCTCGGGATCAAAGCCGACTTCGTGGTTCTGACCAACAACCCCGACAAACTCGACGCCTTGAAAGCGCAGGGCTTGAAAGTGGTCGGCACCGAGGCGCTGGAGTTCGATCCTTCGCCGTTCAATCTCGCCTACCTCACGTCGAAGGCCGCGGGTGGACACATTCTCAAGCGACCCGCGCAAGCGACGGTGCGGCGCGCTTTGCCTCCAGAGCCGGTCGTTCCTTTCAAACCTTACGCCCTTTCGAACGCCCGTCGTTTCATCTACGCCGCGAGTTATTATCTTCCGGTCAAGCCGGTGGACAACGACATCCTCCTGACCGAGGAACAGTTCAAAGAGCTCTTTAAACGTAAATCGGTCGAGCGGTACATGGCGGGTCCGAAACCGCTGCTGATGGGGTATCAGCTGATCCGCGAAAACCGTTTTTTTGTCCGGATCGATTCCGACAATCTCACCGCCTTCAAGCGGGACAATCCCACCGATCCGATCGGCGATCTCTTGACCACGCCGTACTGGTTTCGCGTCCATGTTTATTACGACATCGTGACCAGCCAGGAATTCGTCGTCCTGACCCACGGCACGCCTCGCATCTACGACATTCCCGTCGTGCGACTCCACAGCGAGTCGCTGTTCAACCGCTTCCCGCTGCGCAGCGTGGACAACCGGGACAAATTCAAAAAATCGATTAAGTACATCGTGAGCTACGGTGTCGGAGCGGTATTGCTTTTGTACTACGACGGCCGCGGTGCCGGTTTCGGCGCGTACGCCACCGACCTGATGATGACGGAAAGTGGACAAGCGCTCTCGAGCGACGAAGCCTACCGCAAGCTCGGCGTCGGGTATGACAGCCGCGACTACGACGCCTCGATGCTCCTCCTCAAGCACCACATCCCGAATGAAAAAATCCAGATGGTGATGAATTCCCCGGCCAGCCTGGTGAAGAAAAAGGAATACGCCGCCGCGCTCAACAGCCACAAAATCGACGTCGACAAGTGGATCTTCCTCGACGACCACACGCTGGAATAACGCGGCGCTGTGGCGCGATGACCAGTGACCATTGACCAATGACCAGTGTCGGAGCTCGAAACGTATTCAGATCCCCGGGACGCGCCTGGCTTGAGGTGGCGCGACCCGTCCTTGGGGCGCTTTTTCGACTCCACTGCCAGAACGACGCGTCCGCCCATCTTTCAAGTCTTTTCGCCCCTCCGCCTGATCATTGGTCACTGGTCATTGGTCACTGGTCACTCCGCGCCGCGATCACTGGTCATTCGCAAGCGCAGCGAGCGTAATGGATTCTCTCGGACACGACTTACTCCGCCGCCGTCTCGCGCAAATTCCTGCAGTGCTCGCGGGCATGCTCGCGGCCGATTCGGCGCCACTGCTGCCTGCCACCCGCGCGTCACAGCGTTTTATCGTCACGGGTACGGGGAGCTCCGAGGCACACGCCCGCTATCTGGTGATGCTGCTCAATCTCTACACCGACCGCGCGGCCAGTTACCTGCCGCTCTCGGGGTTTACTGACGAGCATAGCCCGGCCTTCGGTGGCAAAACCCTCATCGTGTTTAGCCAAGGCGTTTCGCCCAACGCGCAGATCGCGCTGCGCCGCCGTACCCACTTTTCCCATACCATTCTCTTCAGCGCGACCAATCCGGAAACGGCCCTTCGCGCCGGTAAAGCGGATCGCGCTGCGCTGCTCCAGCAGTTGCTCGCGGAAGGCGGCGAATTGATCGAGTTTCCGCTCGCGGAAGAGTACACCACCCTGATCCGTTTTGTTGGCCCCATGGCTGGATACCTAGCCTGTCTCCAGTTCGTCGCGTCCCTGAGTTCCTGCCGATTTTGCACTCCCCGCGCCGATCAGATCCTGCCCTTGCTGGAAGCCGCGCCCTCGCCTGAGTTGGTCGAGGTCATGCTTCGCTTTCCCGAGCGGTTTGCCCGGGGTTTCAATCTCGTCACGGCCGCTCCGATCTCCGACTTCGCGCAGAACCTCGCCTGCAAATTCATGGAAGGGCTATTCTGGCCCTGCCCACCGATCTCGGACTTCCTGCAGTTTGCCCACGGACCGTTTCAGCAGACCACCGCCCATCCTCACCCGGTCCTGATCCTGCAGGGCAATTCCGCGATCGAAGCCGAGCTCGTGACCCGCAGCGTGCGTATGCTTCGGGAAGTGGGGCTCGAGGCCTACGTCGTTCAGGTGAATGCGCCTCCGCTCACTTCGATTTTCGGTTTTGAAGCCGCGCTCAATCAACTCGTCTTTCGCGTCATGGCGGAGCGACGGGTGGATCAGGTGAATTGGCCCGGCAAAGGTCGCGACGATTTGCTTTACGGCTTCTGCTCGGATGTTTGATGGTGTGAGGCTCTGTTCCCAGTGCCCGTGGTTTTCGCTACGAGCATGACGGCACGGATACACTCCCTCATGGCTAATCAAACTTACGGTCTCGTGGTCCACGGCGGTGCAGGAGCGATTCTCCGCGCAGAAATGCCTCCAGCCCGCGTGCAGGCCTACGAACAGAAACTCGCGGAGGCACTCGGCGCCGGTTACGCCGTTTTAGAGGCCGGTGGTTCTGCCTTGGATACAGTCGTGGCCGCGGTCAAAGTGCTGGAGGATTCGCCTCTTTTCAACGCGGCGCACGGCGCGGTCCTCAACGCGGACGGCCTCTGCGAACTCGACGCCTCGCTGATGGACGGCCGTTCGCTGGCCGCTGGCGCGGTTGCGGGGCTGCAGCATATCCGGAATCCCATTACGCTGGCGCGCGATGTGATGCAGCACTCCTCCCACGTCATGCTGGTCGGTCCCGGCGCGGAACGTTTCGCCGAGGAACTCGGCTACGAATTACTGCCGAACGACTATTTCCAGACCGCCTGGCGCAAGCAGCAACTCGCCAAGGCCAAAGCGCTCGAGGCTTCCGCCGGGCGCTCCAACACCCTCCGGTTGCCTCCCGGCCAGGTCGGGTTCGTCACGGTGGACGATAATGACGCCGTGGCTGAACAGAAATGGGGCACGGTCGGCTGCGCTGCGCTCGATCGAGCGGGAAATCTCGCGGCGGGCACCTCCACCGGTGGGATGACGAACAAGAAATTTGGTCGGGTCGGCGACTCGCCTGTCATCGGAGCCGGTACTTACGCCAACAATACAACCTGCGCCCTTAGCGCGACGGGCCACGGCGAATTTTTCATCCGTGCCGTGGTCGGTCACGACGTCTCCGCGCGCATGGAGTATCAACGACTCTCGTTGAAAGACGCCACCCGCGCCACCCTCGGTCACGTGGCCGAACTGGGCGGCAGCGGCGGCGTGGTCGCGATCGACAAGGACGGTCATGTATCCATAGATTTTAATACACCCGGGATGTACCGCGGCTTCCGCCTGTCGACGGGCGAGGTCAAGGTAGCGATGTTTGAAAGCTGAGCGATTACCGAGGTTAAAAGAGGCTTAAAGTCGAATGGCACTAGTTAACGCGAATTTTCCTTAATTGCCGTCCCGGATTGGGTGTAGGCGGGGTGCCCTCACCCCGCAAAGACGTGGCTCCTCGGAAGCGGGGTGAGGGCGCCAGAGCGCGCGATCTACTTTGTAGTGACGCGCTGGTTACACGTGCGAAGCACGGCCAACACCTTTCGGATCTCCAAACTTTCAGCCTTACCCCTTTTAGACCTTCTGGCCTTCTTGTTTGGCCTTCGCCAGTACGGAGGCGATTTTGCTCAGGAGGGCTTCGGCGGTGATCGGCTTGCGAATCAATTCCACGCTTTCGAGATCGGAACCGGCGCCGAAGGCCGAGCTTTCGAGCATCCCGCTCATCGCCACGAGGCGGATTTCGGGATTGAGATCCCGCAGGAGGCGCATGGTCTCCGCTCCGTCCAAGCCGGGCATCATCATGTCGACCAGAACCAAAGCGATCTCGTCGCGGTGCCGCTGATACGTTTCCACGCCCGACAAACCATTCGGTGCGAAAAATCCTCGGTAGCCGCAGTAGCGCAACATCGAGCCAACGACGTCGCGAATGTAAGGCTCGTCGTCGATCACAAGGATCCCTTCGCCTTTGCCTCGAGGGAGCGGCGAACGGGTCGACGGCGGTTTGGCGGGCTCTTCGCTTTGCAGAGCGGGAAGATAAATTTCGAAGCGCGTGCCTTGGTTGACTTGGCTGGTGACATTCACCGTTCCACCGTGCCCCTTCACGATCCCGAGTACCGTTGAGAGACCGAGACCGGTTCCCTTTCCCAGTTCCTTGGTCGTGAAAAAAGGATCCCAGATGCGTTCGAGAAGTTCCGGCGGAATTCCCGTGCCCGTGTCCTCGACCGTGATCAGGACGCAGGGACCGGCCTTGAGTTCGGGGTGGGCGCGGAGGAACGATTCGCTCGGAGTCAGATTCTTCGCCGACACCTCGATCCGGCCGCCGTTGGGCATCGCATCCCGTGCGTTGATACACAGGTTCATCAACACCTGATTCAGCTGCGTGCTGTCCCCCTTGACCAACCAAAGATCGCGGTCGAAACGGGTGCGAATCTCCATCGACCGCGGAAGGGTTTCCCGCAGGAGTTTTTCCATCTCCGTCACCAAATGGCGGATTTGGAGAGGGGCGTGTTCGCCTTCTGCTCCACGAGCAAAGAGCAGGACTTGTTTGACCAAGGCGGCGCCGTGTAGCGCGCTTTTCTCAATCGTCTCGAGCAACGCGCGGTCGTCTTTGGAGGCGTGAGACTGTAGGACCTGGGCCGCTACAAGGATGGGGGTGAGAACATTATTAAGATCGTGCGCAATACCACCGGCCAAGGTGCCGATGCTTTCCATCCGTTGGGCACGAAGAAACTGCACTTCTAGCCGTTTTCTTTCGGTGATATCAGTATTGATAAGCAAAATCGATTTGGGCTGGCCCTCCGCATCCGTCACCAAGGTCCAGCGGCTCTCCACGATCACGCCCCTCCCCAGTTTCGTCTGGGGCCTCAATTCTCCTTCCCAGCGTCCGTCGGCAAAGAGCTGCTTGCTCGCTTCCGGATAACGATAAGCGTCCTGTTGAAATAATAAGGTCTGCACATCTCGGCCGACCGCTTCGAGCGCACTCCAGCCGAACAACAATTCGGCACTAGAATTCCAATAAGTCACCCGGTAGTTCAGGTCGGTCACGCAGATCGCATCGCGCGCTTTATCGAGGAGCGATGCCTGCTCACGGATCTGTTCTTCCGCTTGCTTGCGAGCGGTCACATCGCGCGAAACGACCAGCACGTTGATCACTCGGCCCTCCGGATCGCGAATCACACTCCCTTGCGATTCGATAAAACGGATCGAGCCATCGCGCAAAACAAAGCGGTACTCCGTTCGCTGCCCCACTCCCGTCCGCACGGTCTCTTCAAAAATCCGTCGCACCCGGTTTCGATCTTCCAGGTGAATATCTTCGAACGCATCCGTGCCGACCAGATCGGTGGAGGCGCCGAGCAGAGCGCGATAGGCAGGATTGTTATAAATTCGGCAACCCTGCGGATCCAAAACCGCAATGAGATCGGCGACGTTTTCCGTGATCTGACGATAGCGTTCCTGCGCCTCCTGGAGCGCGTTTTCCGCGCGCCGGCGACGAGAATGCTCCGTCGCGTGTTCCAGCGCGCGCTGCATGGCCGGGATCAAGCGGACCATACGATCCTTCAGGACGTAATCCATCGCGCCGTTTCTCAGCGCCTCCACCGCCACTTCTTCTCCGATGGTGCCGGACAAAAAGATAAAGGGAGTTTCCGGCGCCCGTTTCCGCGCGAGAGTCAGAGCGCTGAGCCCATCGAACGAGGGCAAAGAAAAGTCGGACAGAATCAGATCGGGAATTTCGCGGCTGATAATTGCTTCAAAAGTCGCTTTTGTATCCACACGATCTATACGCGAATTGGGCCACTCGCGGAGGACCAACGATTCCACCAATTCCGCATCGTGAGGATTATCTTCTAGATGAAGAAAATACATGGATATCTCGCCTCAACTCGGATTGGGGGGCACCAACCAAAGGGAAAGGAATGAGCTCATCATGACGAAAAAGCACTGAGCCAGTGCTGTGGGTGAAGGGGTACGCCATTGAAAATGACGTTTCACCACTTCGCAACCGACCGACTCATTTAACCCTGCTTTCAAATTGTAATCACAGGTAACCGGAGGCACGGCGATTAGCCGCGCCCAGGCGTTTATCCGTCCGACCGACTTTCTCGAGGTCTGAGAAATGGTGTCCACGATGCTGGGTTCCTTTTCGTCTTACTGCTCGCCCGACAGGATCACTCCGCGATGAGGTTTCCTGCTCATGGCGGATGGTAGTAGTGCTAGGAATATGAATACTGGAAGCGGGAAAATATCCAGCTCCTTATTGATAAACTGCGTATTTACCTGGGACGGGCTCTTCGTTTAGTGAATCCCTATAATACAGCGGGGTGGCCCTTTATAGTATTTCCTGGGGGGTAAAGGACCTCAAGACCGGGGGCTTCACCCTAAACTCGTCCCTGATGTTATGTAGTTAACAAGTAAATACGGCCATAATATACGCCTGCTTGCTTCAAATGTTTCCGGCAAGCCTCCGCCATCACCCGAGGGACCGATGGCGGGAAAAAACCTCCCGAAGCGAAAGGCTCAAATCATCCTGCAGGCTTTGAAGTGAACGGTAGCGCTGCGCGTTTTCCGGATTAGGCAGACACCGCGTGGTTTCGTCCACCGCCACCACCGCATCGGTGAAGTCCGATAACTTTACCGCTTTCATTCCCTCTCGCAGCGCCACGCACCAAGCCGCCTGGAGGGCTCCGCCCACCGCGGCTCCCTCATCTTCCACCATTCCCACCACGGGTACGCCAAAGATATCGGCCATGATTTGGCGCCACACCGGCGACTTCGATCCACCGCCTGTGATCCTAATTTCCCGCGCCTTCACCCCCAAGGCAGCCAGTCGCCTCAGGCCGTAGTTCATCCCAAAGGTCACTCCCTCCATGGCCGCCCGGGCCAGAAACGCCGGCTGAAATGTCTTGGAATTTAATCCCAAGAGCACGCCCGACCCCTCCGGCACATTCGGGGTTCGTTCGCCGGCCAAGTAGGGCAGCAAAACCAGATTGCCCGCGCCCGGCGGCACGCTCGCCACCGCGGCATCGAGTGCGGCGTGGTCATAGTCGAATAACCCGCGTAGCTGCTCGGTGACGGTGGTGACGTTCATCGTGCAGAGCAGAGGCAGCCATCCGCCGGTCGACGAACAAAACGCGGCGATTTCCCCGGTCGGGTCCACCGTAGGATTTTTTGAATACGCATAAATCGTCCCACTGGTCCCGAAGCTCGCGGTCACCACGCCGGGCTTCACATTGCCCGTCCCGATCGCCCCCATCATGTTGTCTCCGCCGCCCGCGCTGACCACGACGTTGTCCGACAAGCCGTGCTTTTCTGCGAGTTCACGACGGAGCGCGCCCGCCGCCTCGTGCGAGGGAGAGAGCTCGGGCAGAAAATCGATCAGGTTTTTATCGATTGCCCCACAGATCTCACGCGACCACGTCCGCTTGCGCACGTCCATCAACGCCGTTCCGGAGGCGTCGCCATATTCCATGAAGTAATTCCCAGTCAGATAAAAATTCAGGTAGTCGTGAGGCAACAGAACATGGCGGAGGCGGCGATAGTGAGCCGGTTCATGGCGTTTCAACCAAAGGATCTTCGGGGCGGTAAACCCGGGGAGAAAGAGTAGTCCGGCTTTCTTCAATACGTTTTTTTCTCCCCCCAGCTTCTTGGTCAGGATCGCACATTCCGCCGTCGTGCTCGTGTCACACCAGAGCTTGGCCGGGCGAATCACTTCACCTTGCGCATCCAGCGGGACGAAGCCGTGTTGCTGCCCGGAAACGCCAATCCCGCGCACCCGCTTGCGATCAATCTTGGCACACACCTCTCCCAACACCTGGTCCAGCGCAGCCGTCCAATCCCGCGGATGCTGCTCCATATGCCCAACCGGTAACCCTTCGATCATCGTATGCGGCGCCCGCGCCTCTGCGACGACCTCACGACTTTCGAGGTCGAGCACGACGGCTTTCGTACTTTGAGTGCCAGAATCAATACCGATAAAAAGAGCCATAGAGGAAAAGATGTGTTGGCTGAACACCCCATCGCCGCAAAATCAACTGCCTGCCGCAAGTGTGATGATCCACGATCTGCTGTCAGCTCCTACGCTACACGGGCCAAGCCCCCAGGGACCGATCGAAATCTCCTCTTCGTATCCGCTGGTTGGTTACAAAAATTTCGTGCGCTCTGCACTTGACTCTCCGAGGTCCGATCACACGGCTGAAGGGGTTAAAACCGGCATTTCGCCGATCGTCCCCTCTATAAACTCCATTCTCTGCCCGATGAAAATCGTCTCTTGTTTCTGCGTCGCCGTCACTCTCCTCGCAACTGTCTCCACCGCGCAAACCGCGACCACCCTCACCCCGCCGACGGCCGCGCATCACCACAAGAAAGCCAAGCACAACCACACCGTCCGCCACAAAGGGAAGCGCAAACATTCCCGCACTCCGGCCGCTCCGAGCGCTGCGACCGTCCAGCCCGAGGCCGCAGCCCCCGCAACGCAGTCCCATATTTGATCCGCGCAGCGGAAGCGCCTGGCTTCCGCTTCCGTCTCGAGACGCAGCTGGTCCCAAGTCCCTGTCTGTGCGATCCACCGGCGCGAAGCCGCGCCGCTCCTCAAGGGAAACGCCTCGCTTCCGTCGCTTCTAGATTAAGCTTCGCTCTTCAAAAACGCGTCGGCTTCGGCTCGATCTTTCGCGATCTGCGCAGTGAGTTCGCCGACGCTCCCGAATTTCATTTCCGGGCGGAGAAATTTTAACCACTCCACCTGCACCGTGTCGCCGCCGGCGAACGGGCAAGGTCCGAGGACATGCACTTCCAGCCGCGGTTGATCGCTCTGCTCCACCGTCGGGCGCAAGCCGTAGTTTGCCACCCCGGGATATTTTCCAGCTGACTTCGGTCCGGACACGCGCACCACATACACGCCGTAGCGGGGGCGCAGTTCCGGGTCCCACGGGATGTTGAGGGTGGGAAATCCGAGGTCCCGCCCCAAAGCTTTACCGGGCGTGACCACGCCTTCGGCGAAGTAAGTGTATCCAAGAATCGCATTCGCCTCCTCGATCGCACCCGCCTCCAGGTATTCACGCACGCGGGTGCTGCTGATCGCCTCGCCGTTGTGGTTGATGCGTTGCGCGCTGACCACGGCCACCCCGTGCTTTTTCGCCTCGGTGAGCAGCAAGCCGATGTCACCGCGTCGGCCTCGGCCAAACTTCCAATTTTCGCCAACGTAGATGGTCGAAAGCCTCGGCAAATATCGTTTCAGGTAAGGCAAGAATTCTTCCGCTTCGATTTCGGAAAATTCCTGGGTAAACCGCTGCGAGATCACCACGTCTACGCCCGCCGCCGCCAGCAGGCGTCCCTTGATTGCGGCACTGACCATCAAGCGGGTCGGATTCTCCGGGCGAAAAAGCGCGCTCGGGTGTGGCCAAAAAGTCAATACACCCGCAATTCCACCCGAACGGCGGGCCGACTGGATGGCCGCATCGACCACCGCGCGGTGGCCAAGGTGAACCCCATCGAACATCCCGATTGCCAAATGCAGCGGCTTCGGAGGAAGTCCGCTGACTTCGCTAAGATGGTTGACCTGGAGCTGTAGCGCCATGCGTCTCTTGCAACCGGCCGCTCCGCTTAGAGGGCAAAACTGGGGACCGCTTCGTGCACCGGCAACAAGCGTTTTTCGATCTCAGGCAACGGCAGCGCCTGAATTTCGTCGAGCGTCAGGCACTGGGAGATGACAAAGCGTCCGGTCGCCGTTCGGCGCAGTTTCGAGAGGTGCGCGCCGCAGCCGACTTTCTGCCCGAAATCGTGGGCAATGGTGCGAACATACGTGCCCTTGCTGGCCCGCAATATGAAATCGATCTCGGGCGAGGCGAAGCGGAGTAGATCGAAACTGGCCACCCGAATAAACCGCGGCTCGCGTTCCACCTCTTCGCCTTGACGGGCCTTTTTGTAGAGGGGAACCCCATCAATCTTGATCGCGGAAAACATCGGCGGCGTTTGGTACTGGTCTCCGATGAAGGTTTTCATCGTGGCCCGAACCTCGGCTTCCGTCAGGGGTGGCACCGGACGCGTCTCCAACATCTCACCTTCCGCGTCTTGGGTCGTGGTCACTTTGCCCAGCGAAATTGTCCCAGTATATTCTTTGTCCAAGCTCATCAAATACTGCGAAACGCGGGTCGCCTTGCCCACCAAGACGACGAGCACGCCGGTCGCCATCGGATCCAGCGTACCCGCGTGGCCAATACGCTTCATCTTCAGTTTGCCGCGGAGACGGGCGATTACGTCGTGCGAAGTGTGATCCGTCGGTTTATCGACGAGCAGCACTCCATCGAGTTCTTTGGGAGGAACGATCATTACAATGAGGGCTCAGGTGAAAGCACGGCATCGAGGCGCGCGCGGATCGCGGCGAGCAGCTTGGGACGAAACTCCGCGAGGGTGGTGTTCTTGACGTTCAGTCCGGCGGCGCAGGCATGTCCGCCCCCGCCAAACTGGGCCGCGACTTGATCGACGCGAAAGCGCGGCTCCTTGCAGCGGAGGCTGGCCTTGATCGCACCGGGGCGCTCCTCGATCAACACTCCGATATCGACGCCATCGATCGCTCGGGCGTAGTCGACCAGACCCTCTGTATCCTCCACGCTACTACCGGTCTCCTCGAAAATTCCGCTGGGTAAGATGCCGACGCAAATCCGTCCGCCAAACTCCAACTTGAGCGAGGCCAAAAACCGCTGCAGCAGCTGAAGCTTGCCCTCGGATTCGCGCTCGTAAATCTCGCCTCCGACGTCGGCCGGATGCGCACCGAGGCCCACCAGTTCGGCGGCCAGCATGAACGTCCGGCGGGTGGTCGAGTTGAAACGAAACTGGCCCGTGTCCGTCATGATTCCGGCAAAAAGCGCCTGAGCAGAAACGCGGTCCACCGGCAATTTGGCGTCGAAAAAAATCCCAGCCAATATTTCGCAGGTCGCCGCCGCTTCGACGTCGATAAAGTTCTGCTGAGCGTAACCGTTGTTTGAAAGGTGATGATCGATATTCGCGAGTGGGCGCGGAAAACGCACCAGCGCTTTCTCGCCCGCCCGCGGTTGATCGGCACAATCGACGTAGACGCCCAACCAATCTTCGGTCGCGGGCAAGGCGTCGGGCTTCACGAAGGTCAAGTCGTCGACCAAAAACTGTAACCGGCGCGGCACTACATCGAGGTTCACGCAGATCACCTCGGACCCGAGGGCGCGCAAGGTGCGCGCCAGCGCGACCTGCGAACCGATACAATCGCCGTCGGGCCGGGCGTGTCCCACCACGGCCACACGACGACGGAGCAGGCTTGGCAACAGCTGCTGGAAGGCGGCGGTCAGCTGCGGAAAATACATTTCCGCGCTCACTCTTTCGCCTCCTCTTCAGCTGCCGGCTTGCTGCCCTCCTTCGACACAATGTCGTCGAGGATGTGGAGCACGCGATTTCCGCGCGCCGTCGTCTCGTCAAGCTGGTAGGTGAGGTGAGGCATGAACTTCAGCACGATGCGCCGACAGAGTTCGAACCGAATATCGTGAGCCTGATTGCGCAGCCAGCGAAGCCGTTCCTGAATCTGGTCGGGCGTACCCATGATCGCGACGAAGACCTTGCCCTCGTGGAGATCGGGAGCGACCTGCACCCCAGAGATCGTGATCATGACCGCCTCCGTCTGATAACGTTTGCGCAGGATATCGCTCAGCTCGCGCTGAATCAGCTCGTTGACCCGAAGGATGCGATTGGACATGGGACAAAAATTACGACTTAGGATTTCCGAATTATGAATTGGCGCAACTGGCGACGCTCAATGGTCGCCTGTTGCACCCATCATAACTCGCCCGGCCTAAACCAAAAAGCGGACCGCGCTCAGAGCGCTGCCCGAACCTTCTGAATTTCGAAGCACTCGATGAGGTCGCCGACTTGGTAGCCGTTGAAATCGTCGAGCTTGATACCGCACTCCAGACCCGCGCGGACTTCGTTGGCGTCGTCCTTGAAGCGTTTGAGAGTGGCAATCTTGCCCACGTAAATGCTTTCCTTGCCGCGCCGCACCCGCGCGGAGGCGTTGCGACTGATCTTGCCTTCTGTGACCAAACAGCCGGCCACGAAACCTTTCGCCAACGGGAAGGTAGCACGGACTTCCGCGCCACCGAGCTTGACCTCGCGCAGATCCGGCTCGAGCAAATCGGCCAGCATTTCGCGGACCTTGTCGCCCAGCTCGTAGATGATATCGAAAGTTTCGATACGCACCCCGTGGTGCTTGGCCAAGGGCGTGACGCCGTTCTCCAGCTTGGTATTGAATCCAATGATCACGGCACCGGCTGCGCTCGCCATGAGCACGTCGTTCTTGGTGACCAGACCCACATCGGTCGAAACGATTTCGAGGGAAACCTTGGCGCTCTTGATCCCTTCCAGAATATTGCGAATGGCCTCCGTCGAACCGAACACGTCGGTCTTGATGATGACCTTGAGCACCTTTTGCTGAGTGGCCGCGATGTTGGCGAACAAGCTCTCGACCGAAACTTCCTTCGGCGTCGCCGCTGTGGTGGTGAGCTGCTTCTTGGTGAGCTGCTCGGCCTCTTCCGCGATTTTTTCCGCTTCTCGTGCATTCTTCACCACGCGGAAGGCCGCGCCGCTGTCGGGCGTTCCGGTCCAGCCAATCACGCGCACCGGTGAGGCGGGTAATGCTTCTTTGATGGTCTCGCCCTTGTCGTTGAACAGCGCGCGTACCTTGGCCCAATTTGGACCGCAAACGATCGCATCGCCTACTCTTAGCGTGCCGCGCTGCACGATCACGGTCGCGAGAGGACCGCGGCCCACGTCGACCTGCGACTCGATAACCACACCGCTCGCTTCCGCCTTCGGATTGGCCTTCAACTCGAGCACGTCGGCCTGAAGAAGGATCATCTCCAGCAGCTCATTGATGCCTTCGCCCTTGAGCGCCGAGACCGGAACCGTGATCGTCTCACCGCCCCAATCTTCTGGCGCAATGTTGCGCTGCTGCATCTGCGATTTGACCTGATCGAGATTCGCGCCCTTCACGTCCATCTTGTTGACCGCGACGATCAACGCGACCTTGGCGTTCTGCGCGTGTTTCAAAGCTTCATCCGTCTGAGGCATGAAGCCGTCGTCCGCCGCGACCACTAGAACAGCGATATCTGTGACGCTCGCGCCGCGCGCCCGCATCTTGTTGAACGCGGCGTGGCCCGGTGTATCCAAAAAGGTGATCTTCCGATCGTTGAACTCGATCTGATAAGCGCCGATGTGTTGCGTGATGCCGCCGGCCTCGCCGGACGCGACGTTGGCTTTACGGATCACGTCGAGGAGCGAAGTCTTGCCGTGGTCGACGTGACCGAGAATCACGACCACCGGAGGCCTTGGAACGAGGTTCTTAGATTCGTCCTCTTCCGGCTTCTTCTTTTCTTTTTCTTTGTCCTTCGCGGCCTGTTGAGCAGCGGCATCGGCCCGGTGTTTGATCTCGAGGAGGAAACCGTGTTTCTCGCCGACTTTTACCGCGACCGATTCCTCGATGTTTTGATTCATCGAGGCAAAAATGCCCATCTCCATCAGCTCTGAGATGAGCTTGAAGGGCTTCAGTCCGAGCGCGGTCGCGAAATCGCGGACCACGATCGGCGGCTTGAGATGGATGATCTTGAGATCACCCTGAATCGTGACGATCGGCGGGGTCGTCATGCCTCCGGGCGTAGCCGGCAATGCGTTCGGCGCCGAGACCACCGGGGTCGCTTTCGGTCCTGGCGGAGTGGATACAGCCGGAGGAGGAGGCGGCGGAGCCGAGGGCGCTTTCGCGGCCGGAACCGCAGGAGGTGCTGGAGGAGCAGAAGGCGTAAAAGGAGCGGTCGTGGTCGAAGGGGCCGCAGGCGGCGGAGCGACCGGACGGGGCGCCGGCATCGGCGGCGTGGTCACGGAGCGCGGAGCAGAAATCGGGGTCGGGGTAGGACGCGGGCTCGAATATGCCGCAGCCTGGGGCGGAGGCGTGGCGGGCGGCCGATTCGGAGCCATCGGCGGCGTGCTCACGCCCGTGGGACGAGGAGGAGCGACCGGAGGCGAAGAAGGGCGAGAGGGAATGACCACGACGGGAGCGGGTTTCGCCGCCGCCGCTGCCTTCGCGGCCTCTTCTTTTTCCCGCACGATATCCTGCGCGGTTTTCACCATCATGCCGGTCGGCAACTTGGTCGTGAAGCCCTGAGGGACCTCGCTCACCGGCGGACGCGTTGGACTCGGTTCCGGCGTGAAGGTCGCTTCAGGCGCGGCCGGCGCGGGAGCCGGCTCGGGCGCGGTGGCGGTCGCGACTGACTTGGCTTGACCCCCGAACTCCTGCTCGATCGCCTCCGCCGAGATGTTGTCGATCGTGCTGGAGACGCTCTTAACGTCGTACTTGCGCTCTTTCAGCAGGGCCAACAACTGCTTGTTGTCCATGCTGATCTTCTTAGCGAGTTCGTGGATACGGATGCTCATCAGTCAGTATAAATAGTAACGTGCGCGGGCCTATTTGGCTAATCGCGCCAGGATGCTTTGGGCTTCTTCTTCAGTGAATCCAGCTTCAATCAAATCACTCATCTCGACCGTCTCAAGAACGGCTGCAGAGTTCATTCCGATGCCCACCAACCGTTCAGCGAGCTTGCGGTCAATCGAGAGCGCCTTGACCAGTGACTGAATCGCCACCTCTCTTGGATCGCTCGAGACTGCTTTGAACTCTTCAATGTCCAGTCTCCAGCCAATCAGGCGCGAGGTCAAACGCGCGTTTTGTCCCTTGCGACCGATCGCGATCGCTAGGTTCTCCGGATCCACCTTCAAGAGGATTCGATGGTTGCGTTCATCGATCACGATGTCGCGCGGGATCGCCGGTTTCAGCGCTTCCGTCACCATCTGTTTCGGATCCGCAAAGTAGTTAATGATATCGATCTTTTCGCCGTTGAGCTCGCGCACGATCGTTTTCACCCGTGCACCGCGCGCGCCGACGCAAGCGCCCACCGGATCGACTTTGTGATCCGTGGTGGAGACGGCGATCTTGGTACGATAACCGGGCTCGCGAGCGAATGCCTCGATCTTCACTGTACCGTCGGCGATTTCCGTGACTTCGACTTCGAAAAGTCGGCGCACGAACTTCGGGCTGCCACGGCTCAGGATGAGCTCGGGGCCACGGGGACTCGAGTCGATGGAAAGCAATAAGCAACGGATGCGATCACCCGGTTGATACTCTTCTCCGGGGACTTGTTCTTTGCCCGGCAAAACCGCCTCGGCTTTGCCTAGATCGATGTAAATATCGTTCCTCTCCTTGCGGCGCACCGTCCCTGTGACGATGTTGCCGACCATATCTTTGAAGTCGTCGTAGATCCGATCCTTCTCGAATTGGCGCAGCTTCTGCATGATCGCCTGACGAGCGGTCTGCGCGGCAATGCGGCCGAGATAAGCCGGATCGATTTCCTTTTCCAATAACTCCCCAATCACGGCGCCCGGCTTGATCGCCTGCGCCTTTTCGATGTGCACTTCCGTACGCGGATTGCTGATGGAATCCACAACCTTGAGCACAGACCACGCCTTTAGCTGGCCGTTCTTCGGGTTAATCTCGATCTTGAGTTCCTGGCCAGAGTTAACGCCCTTCTGGGCGGCAGTCTTGATCGCATTGACAATCGCCGTAATCATGTCGGCGCGACCAATCCCCTTCTCCTTCTCCATGTACTCAAGGACGGATAAAATTTCGCTGCTCATAGGGCTTGTTTAATTAGAAAAAAAAAGCGGGCCAGAGGCCCACTTGTCAAAAAGTGAACATTATCGAGTCGCTCAACGTAGCTTCCGGCCGGAAACCTTGTCAAGTCCCGCGCCCGCATCAGCATGCTGTCTATTGCTGTCGACGTTCCTCTTCGCGCCAAACCCATCCTAGCAAACCTTGCGCCAAACCGTGACAAAGGACTGATGAACGGCGGTCGGTTAATTCTAAAGCTCTCAACAATCGCGTGATACTTTCGGGCACGTCTCCGCTATAACCGTGGTACCAGCATCCGCTCAAAACGACGTCTTCCTCCGGATACTCGGCCGCCAGCAGGGGCCAAAAACCGTCGGCCACGAGCGTGTGTAAACGGGTCCCTCCGATCGCGTCTCCTCCGACCTCGCGCGACAGTCGCGCGATGAGATCCGCCGCCCCCGCTCGCTTGCGAAATTTCACCGTGCTGAGCCCTTCGATTTCCGGGGCGCGCAGCCAGCGTATCGACCCGCGCTCCTCCAGGTAAACGCGGCGCAGCTTCTCCGGCCAGTCCGCCACCGCCGCGGTCCATTCGGCATACTGACGTAACCGGGCCTTGGGATGATTCGCCGGGCGCACCGCTTGGCGATTCCACCGCTCCTGATATAAAAGATAAAGGGACTCCAGCGCCTCGCCCGCCGCTACCGAAGGCCACCGGTCCAGCGGAAACTGGGTCGCGAGCAACAGCATTGGACCGCGATTGAAGCGGTAACCGAGAATTTCCAGCGCAGTCTGGTGACACGCTTCGCGCCAGCCCAAACGCGCAATCCGTTTTTCCGCAAACCCGACTTTCTGCCGCCAGCGCACCCGCGCGCACTCTCGCAATCGCGTGCGCTGCTCTTCCACCGAAAGCGCAAGCAGGGCCTCTTGCGCCGCCGCGAGGGGATGATTGGCCAACCGTTCGACGGCATCTTCTTCCGCGTACTCCTCCAGTGAGCGATACAACAGGGGCAGAAGCGCGAGCGCGGGAATCAGTTTACCGGCCGCGCCCAGAGTCGGCCCCTGTGGTGGAAAAAGCACTACATGCAAAATCACGCGTGCGTACTTGGCGTCCTCCGGATGGCCGTGCGCCGCCCAATCCGAGGCACGGAGGTGTAGCTCGACGTCGCCCTGCAGGGGTTCGCCGTCGATTTCAATTTTCGCGTTGAAAAAATCCGGCCCACCCAGCCGATTCCACGTTCCTGGATATAAGATTTTCACCGCACGTCCGTCGGACGTCACCGCGCGGGTGACATCGAAGTCCAACCGCAGCCAAATGCGTTGGAGCAAGCGTTCCGCGAACGAAAACGCTCCGTCCAAACCTTGAATTTCGGCGACTGCCGTGTGCTCCCCCACTCCCGCGCTCATTGTTTTTTGCGGCGCCATTCCTTCGTATTCTGCTCGTGGAGTCCAGCCAGTTTCGCCTGCTGCCGCGCTTCGATCCGCACGACCCACTCGGCCAGCTCCCCAGCAGAAAGACTAGTGCCGCCCACCGCATCGACCGTGTGCCGCTCCGCGCGATCATCAGTCGCCACCCAACACTGCGCCGGGCTGGCCGATTGCCCTACCATGTGCTCGATCACATCGTCAGCGGTCAAATGGGTCGGGGTAAAGATATGGGTGAACGTGTCCTGTCCCGAGGGATGCTCCACCGCGATCTCACTTCCTTTTCCGTCGAAAACCAGGGTGACCCGAAACCCCTCGAAGTCGTGCAGCACACGCAGCCGCTTCGAAAGCCGAGAACGCGCCGCATCGCGGTCCCGTTTCTCCAAAAGCCGCAGCTCAGGCCAGGCATGCAGGAGATTCGAGCCGTCGACCAGAAGGTGTTTTTCGAAAGCCACAACGCCACAAAAACCTATGTGGCGCCGGCCGCAATGCCTCCACGCCAAACATAAGGCGAAATCGCGATTCCTCTGACAAAAGATAACCAAGGAAACGAAGAGTGGTGGGTTTGCTCCATTCACCCGCCGCGAAATTGCGTGAACTCGCCAAACTTGGCGCCGCTCTTCGTGACCTTTGCGATCTTTTGTAAAAGGAATGACTGTATTCACTCTACAAACACGCGCGTGCTTCGTAATGCCTTGGCGATCCATTGCACTTGCCGCCTCGGTTATTAAATCCTCTCTTTGTTTCCATGAACCCAGCCAAACTGATCGGCATCGGTATTTTGATCCTCGTCATCGTCGTCGCCGCCTCCCAATCGACCTATGTGGTTGAACCCGGCCACCGCGGCGTGCAGGTCACGCTCGGCAAAGTCAGCGAGCAGTTTAAACCCGAGGGTTTCGGAACCAAACAACCGTTCATTTCCTATGTAGTGCCCGTCCCAGTACGTCAGCAGGCCCGCGAGATTCCGGCCGAATGTTATTCATCCGATCTTCAACAAGTGACCGTCCAGCTTCGCGTTCTTTATCGTATTCCGGAGACCTCCGTCGTGCGTATCTATCAACAATACGCCGGCGATCCTTTCGACAGCCTGATCGCTCCTCGTGTCCAAGAAGCGCTCAAGGAAGTCACCGCCTTGCAGAGCGCCGAGCAAATCGTGAAGCAGCGCGAGGGAATCAAGACCCACGCGCTAAAAGCCGCCCGGGAAAAAGTTGGAGAGATCCTCATGATCGAAGACTTGGTGGTGGAGAATATCACGCTCTCCAAAGAGCTCGAAGCCGCGATTGAATCGAAGATGGTGCAGGAACAAGAAGCGGCCAAGGCGCGCTTCACTCAGCAGAAAGCCCAGATTGAAGCCGATACCGCCATCATCCGCGCAAAAGGTGAAGCCGAAGCGATCCGCGTGCGCGGTGAAGCGCTGCGTGATAATCCCCATCTGATCCAGCTGCAGATCGTGGAAAAGTGGGACGGCAAAACGCCGCTCGTCGTTGGCGGGGCATCTGCGGGCGAAGGCGGCGCCAACATCCTCTTGCCCATCGGAACAGGCCTGAGCACGACCGTGAAGAAATGATCCGCAACGCCCCATCACTCACCACTTATTTCCACTATAGACGGGTTATTAAATCCCATCTTTCGCCTCGTAGGCCAGAAGTGCGTATCGCTTTTTCAACACAACTTCAGGATTAGTGCCTATTAGCGTTCATTAGTGGAAAAATGGAGTGAAGACTGAATGAACCGAAACACTCGCCGCGACCTCGCCTGGCTCTCCGCCATCGTCATGGTGGTGGCGCTGTGCATTGTTTTCCCCCGCGTCGCGGCCTTTGCCGAGTTGGCCGCGCGCGAGCTCCGCTACCTCTGGTGGTTAGTATTGATCGCCGCCATCGGCATCTACTTCGCGTTCTTCTTCGGCCGGCGCCGCGGTGACTAAACCAGGCCGACTGAATCCACCGCCTCTTTAACCCGTCATCTTCGCGACGAACGCCAATACAATCCCACAAAAGGCCCTTCCTTCAAAGGTAGGGCGAGGCGTCCCCGCCGAGCCGTCTCATATCTTTTTGCCTTCTGTAACGTCGCGGTCATCACTCCGTGCCCTCTGTGTGCCCACCCGAGTTGGCCTAAATCAGCATCCATCCGTAGCTAAAAGATGGATATACCGCTCGGTTGATCACACGTCGCAAATTCGAATCGCCTCCCGCAATGCGGCCAATTTGTCCGGATTCACCGGCAAAAACTCCTGCGCGACGAAACCCTTGTACCCGGTCGCAACAATCGCCTGCATCACGGCCGGGTAGTTGATTTCCTGAGACGCATCGATCTCGTGTCGACCCGGAACGCCGCCCGTATGATAATGAGCGATATAAGGAGCGGCCTCGCGAATCGTATGGATCAGATCTCCCTCCATGATCTGCATATGGTAAATATCATAGAGCAATTTGAACCGCTCTGAGCCAACCCGCTTACAGAGCTCTACGCCCCAGGCGGTGTGGTCCGCCATATAATCGTGATGATTCACCCGACTGTTGAGCAGCTCCATACAGATCGTCACGCCCTGTTTTTCTGCCAGCGGCAGGATGCGCTTTAATCCTTCCGCACAGCGCTCCAGTCCTTCTGCATCGCTCATCCCCTCGCGATTGCCGGAAAAACAAATGATATTAGGAAATCCCGCCATTGCGGTCGCCGGAATGACCTGCTCGAAGTACGCCGCAATCGCATCGTGATGCTCGACCCGATTCAGCCCCTTGGTGATTCCGCCCGGCACCCCGGTCACCATGGCACAAACCAGTCCATGCTGCTGCAACAGCGGAAAGTCCGCCACCTCCAACAAGTCGATCGCCTGCAGCCCGATCCCCGCCGCCTCTCGGCAGAGCGTCTCCAGCGGAATATCCGGATAACACCATTTACACACTGAATGACGAACCCGACCTTTTAACGGCTCCGAGGAGACCGTTTCGGCCGCAGTCAAAGAACCCGACAAACCCGAAGCAGAGGTCATGGCAAGAGAAGCTCCAGCTAAACGCCCCAAAGCCTCACGACGCGAGATTGGTTTCGTCATCACCCAAGCATGAGCGCCTAGAACGCCCGGGTCCATTTCCAAAACCCCCGCGCTCTCGGAGAAGAGACAAATCCTTCCCTCGCCCGCCTATTTAATGAGCAGGCTCAAATCCGAATGGCACGAAGTTACTCCGACATTCGTAGTTTCGCCCAGGTGGCGCGACACGTCCCGGGGCGCGAGTTGAGCACCGCACTTCCATCAACTGTACGCCAACCATTATCTCGGTCTTCCTCTATTAGCGTTCATAACGGTTAAAAGCATCGCGAAGTCTCGTTTAATAGGACGGACCCAGCACAGCGGCCAGCGGAGTGGCCGCCCGACCTCATACAATTCCGGTCACCGCCCCTCCACGGCTTGAATTCTTTTATTCAATTCCGCATTTTGCTCCGTCAATCGCTCGATTCGTTTCTGCTGTTCAATTAAATGCAGCGTCAGCTCTTCGATCTTCGCCAAGAGTTTCGCCTGCATCTCCCCTACTCCAATTCCCTTTTCGTTCACCTCTTGAGCGGAAGGAATCCCCGGAAGATGGCCGTCTTTTTGGATCTGCTGTTCCACTTCTGAGAGCGAAGCCAAGGAGTAGCCTTCGGTAAACACGTAATCTGACCAACCGGCGGTCTCAACAATCACTTCTTTTGCTTTGATCGTACCGTTCACTGAAAGTTTTTGGGTCGGATTGGTCGTGCCGATACCGACGTTGCCTGATGGATCAACTCGGATTCGTTCCACACTGCTCGTCGTCATGATAAGAGGCTTTGACTCTAAAGTTCCAATCTCCAGCGATCTCCCGTACAAGGTAACCAACCGGGTCGCGCCAATGCCATTGTTTCTGAACTCGGCTGAATCACTGGTGCCGTCGTTAAGGCGAATATTGGCATCCCAGCGAGTATCCACCCTCACGCCCACGGGTGCTGTCATTTGATTCACTTCAAGCTTAGCACCCGGAGACGTCGTTCCAATCCCGACCGACCCATTATCATCAAACCACACCGAAGGTCCCGCATTCGTGCCGTCGGCAAAATATCTCCAAAATGAGAGCCCATTGCCATAGGGATTAGTCATATTCCATATCACCCAATTGTTGGCGGTCGCGCCGGTCTTAGAAGGATTGCCCAGCACCAAATTTCCTCCCTCTGCCGAAGAGACCTCGGAAAACAGACGACCTCCATCCGCTACAATATTCCCCTTTACCGCCAACTTTTCTCCTGGGTTTGGCGTGCCTATTCCCAAATTCCCCGATCCAGTAAGTGTGAGCCGCGTCTCGGCGTTTGTGCCGCTCCTAAAATATAAGTTACCCGTTCCGATCAGGTTCAAATATCCGTCCTGACCATTGGACTGCATTTCGAAGAAGCTAGCGTTGTTTTGCACGCGCACTGACACGTTGCTTCCGGGATCATATACATGAAGCTTGGCCTGTGGAGCGGTTGTACCAATGCCAACATTACCAGTCGAATTAAGGGCATTCGTTGCTTGCGCGAAGCCGGAATACACCGAACAGGTTGCAATTAAGATTAATAGTGCTGATTTCATTGTTTATCAAAATCTAAATTATTGTTGCCGGTCATGGAAGCGTGTCGGGAAAGAATCGAGGGATGCAAAGTTTAGAACAATTGGCTCGACCTTCGCGCTCTTCGTTTCCTTCGCGAGACGATACTCATAGAACGTAGACGATGGTTTGACGGCAAAGACGTGATGGGTTGAGGTAGAACGAGGCGTCCCTGCCGAGACGGTGCTAACGCCCTAGAACTTTCGCCTCAACGGCATTTCGCTCCTTTAGCAAAACGATCTCTTTCTCCTGCTCAATCTCGTGAAGCGCCAACTCCTCTATTTTCGCGAGCAACTTCGCCTGCATCTCGCCTAACCCGATTCCTTGCGCCGCCACGTCTTGTTCTGACGGGATCCCCGGTAAATGCTTATATGCTTTGATATTCTGCTCCAGCTCCGCCAACGGCTGAAGCTTATATCCATCAGCAAAAACATAATCCGACCAACCGGTCGTCTCGACCACCACTTCCTTGCCTCCGATCGTGCGATTAACAGAAAGTTTTTGATTGGGACTAAACGTTCCAATTCCAACGTTTCCATTTGGCAGCAACTGTATCCCTGTCGTTAATGTATGACCGGCGATGTCAGCCCCTGCGTCGCCGATTACCCAGTACGCGCGGGATACGGCTCCTGGGCCGCCGGTTGCGCCGAGGTGCATCCGGTTCGTCATCTCACTGCTGTTGAAGATGCGGTAATCGCGAGCCCATCCACCGGCGCTCGCGTTGACGGATAGATCAACAGTGTATGGTTGCACCTCCCAGCTCAATCCCGTGGTATTGACCTGCAACTTGGACTGCGGGTTGTCCGTCCTAATTCCCACGTTCCCGCCGTTTATATAGGAAGGCCCGCTCGTGTTAAAGTATACCATTCGTTGCCCCTGATGAGAGACCGCAATACCGTGAACAACCGCGTCATTATGAGTTACCCATTCCAGAATACCGTCAACTGGAGAATAAAGTTTTTTGTCAGCGGTGTTAAGCCCTTCACCGGCAAATCCAATCCCCCCGTCGCGTCCAACTTCGAGCTTCTGATGCATACTGGTCACGCCGATGCCCAACGCTCCCGTACTCAGATCGAGACGCATGTTTTCAAGGAACGTTGCAGTGGCAGGGCTCCACATTCCGAAATTGATATAACCCACCCTTCGTTTCCCGCGAACAATGAGAGCTCCGCACCCCCAACCACGTTCATATCCTGACCAAGGCCCGCTTTGAAACTCGTGCTTCGATAGGTGAAAAATTTAGGACCGATGGTTGTCTCACTGGAAACCTGCCCATCAACATCCAGTCTCGTGGAAGGCGCTGCAACGCCTGTTCCAACATTGTTATTCCCCGAGTTACCCACCGCCCCGCCCGGAGTATAGAGGGTTTGAGCCCCAGCGTTTATGGTAAGCGATAAAGTCACAAGAGAAATGACGTTAACTATGCGGTTTTTCATATTAAAAATTTAATAAACGATTTATACAAAGTAAGATTTCATCTCCCTGCCTCTGAGCTTTTCGTAAAAGCGCCGAAATGTGCTTCTTTGGCGATCATCTGATTGCAGATACCAAAGGCCAGAACAAGCACACTGCTTCAATCCGGATATCCCGCGAAGGAATCGAAGGACGCGAAGTTCCGAACCATCAGTTTGACCTTCGCGTCCTTCGTTAACTTCGCGAGACATCACTCCGAAACAACTCAAATCATCCATAATTTATATTCCCCCCTCCCTTTTCTTCAACAACCCCACATGCTTGCTGACGTAAAAGCCGCTACCCATATCCAGCTTTTCAGCCAACCAGCCGTTCGTCACGTCGGTCGTGTCTTTTAGCTTCGCCGCTATCCGCACTTTCCAGAGAGCCGACTTCGCAGCTAATTGTCGTTCTTCTCTGGATACGTCCCTCAGCGCCACCTTCAACGCCTGCTCCCAACGCGCCTCGCGGATTTCTTGAACTTCCTTGCTCCCCCAAGCCTGCGCCTCGACCGCGACCGCATGGTCTTTGAGGAGCGCTTGCTTGAAGCCACTGCTCCCTAGCGCCCAACCCTGGCTCAATGAAGCATACGCCTTGTTCTTTCCCGCCGGTCCTTCCGCGGCCTGCCACTCGAGATAATCGGCATAAACCGACCAACCTTTGGGCGTGTCGACCAACCCACCTGCCTCAACCAAAGCCGACTCCACGCGTAGAAAGGAAGGCCGCTCCGGCTTCTGCCACAAGTACCAATAACTCGAATACCGATAGCTCCTCAAGGCATCGACGCTGACCAGTCCCGCTCGAACCGGATTCAAATGCAGGTAATGACAAACCTGTCCCAGTGCGCTCCCCTCCTCCACCAACAAGGCCTTGTAGCGGCCCTGAAACAGATGCCCGCGCTCGCCCCGCAAGGTGTTGAAGCGATTGGCAAAAGTGGACTGCAGCCACTGCATGCCCGTCACCAAATTTCCCTGCGGCGTCTCCACCGCGAGATGGAAATGATTACTCATCACGACAAAGGCATGGAGCTCCCAGCCATACTTTTCGCACGCCTGAAACAAGCACCGCTCGAACGCCTTTCGCGCTCCCTCCGTCCCAAACACGGCCTGACGATAGTTCCCGCGGTTAATCACGTGATAAATCGCCCCAGGAAACTCCAACCTCAGCATGCGTGCCATTTGTCATTTCAAATCATCACCATTCGCTCGTTTCAAGGTAAAAGGTAAAGCCTGACCCCGTCGGATCGGCCTGGCCGTAAAGCCCCACACTTTCAACCGCCCTGCCTCACCCCGCCCTCGTAATGATAGTGCTCCTGGCTTCCCGAACTAAATGATCCAATAAATTCGGCCTTGGAGTGATCGGGCTTCTTGGGCGCGAAAAAACCTTTTTCGACGGACCAATCATATACTCCAACGTTTAGGGGATAAGCGGTGAGGACCCCGGTTAGTCCGTGTTTTCCTATCCAAGCCTCTGCATCCGTCAGCCGCGAGAAAACAGCCCCCGCAAAACGTCCTTTGGCTCCATGGAAAACCCACACGCTATCATTGATGTTCGTCATGATAATTACTCGTTTTGATATTTAAACCATCGCTGGATTTTGTCCACCGCCTTCCGGATCGCGGACTTATTTTCACTCACCACTGCCTTTTGAGCAGCTGATAGCTCCGGCGATCCTTTGATCGGCTTTCCTGCTTGGCCAATCTTTGTCGAGGCGCCTTCGCCCGAGACATGAAGATGCGCGGGACCATGATCTCCACTTCGATAGTAGTGCTCTACTGTCACACCATTTTCCGAAACAATCGTTTTCGCAGGAAGCACTGGCTCCGTAAGCTTCCCACCAGCCTTCGTCGTCTGAGCACTACACGCGTTGTGACTGACGATTTCGAGTGTGGAAACGAGATACCTGTGTTCCGCCTCAACCTCGATATTGTAGACACGATGAGCCCCGGGCTTCCGGGAAATGGCGGTGATTTCGACTGCACCGTCAACCGTTTTCAGGCGCTCGCGAACCTTCAACTCCTGAGCTTCCACCCAGTCGTTTCGATCAGCCGAAAGCAGTCGATGGGCTGCAGTCGGTTCCAGAGATTTTTCCAATCCCGCGAGCGTCAGCTTTAGTACGGTCGGATTGAAATGCGTAACGGTCATCAGCACGACGCGTCCTGGTCCCTTGGCTATGGTCGGACAAGCCGCCACATCGATCACTTCGGCATTTCCGTCGATCCCCATTTCGCTTACACTGAAGTGCACACGTGAACCAGGTTTGAGGCTGTTTCCCTGCACCCAACCAATAGGCCTCAAGCATTCGATTTCAAAAACGTCCTCACCAACACCTTTGATCCGCAAAGTGACTTGACACCACGTTTGAGGATCAACTTCGGTTTCGTTCCCCCTACTGCCGGTCAATACCCGCCCCCCGACGTGCACGGTCTCGATATTAACGAAACCGCCGGCCGTTGCAATCTCAGTTCCCGCAGTAAAACAGGCTGGAACTTCGGTCGAAGGGGCAGTCGTGGGGCTGACCTCTGATTGAGCCCCCACGGTCGGTCCTGAGGTAGCAACACCCGCTTCACCAGGCTCGATAGGCGTCTTAGTTGCTGCCGAAGCGGCTTCGCCGCTTGAGGCACCAGAATTAAATATACGGCCCCACATAGAGCCAATAAATCTGCCAGCACCAGCTAGCAAACCTCCGCTTGCGGCCGCGTTTCTGACTTCGGTACCACTTATTGAGTCACGTTGCCCAGTTGAGATTTCCGTGCCTTGCTTAGCTAAATCACCTGTAGTTCCGGAGACGATTCCTGCACCAATGCTTCCTAAATAACCAGGCGCTGCAGCTTCGATCAACGGAGTTGCAATTCCATCAGTAATGACCACTGCGGCTGTCGCCACTATCACTGGGGCGGCTTTCGTATTCGTTTGTACCTTCTCGTCCGTCAAATCTTCAGGTCGGGTTGTCGTCAGCCCCCCTTTACTATCATAATAATCAAAAAATCCTGAAGGATCGATTAACGTGAGAGGATTATTTCTAACATAACTATAACGATTGTAACTCTCAAGTGTACCAGGATGCTGAACAGTTATATCAGCACTAAGAAATCTTCCGAGTAAAGGGTCATAGATTCTTCCGTTCATATGTATGAGGCCGATGTCGTCCAACATCTCGTGGCCGGTAAATCCGCGAGGAGTCACACTTGACTTGCCGCCGTGTGCGGTGGCGGTAGGCACGCCAGACCAGTTGACTGCATCCCGCCGCTGGCCCCAGGCTTCGTAGCTGTAGCGGCATGGGAGGCCAGTTTCGTCGGGAGCGTACTTGGCAGAGGTATCGCCGTAGGGCGTGATGCTTTCGATCGAACCAATGTGATCGTAATGATAAACCAGCGCCTGCTCGGCTTTGCCAGGCTTGGCGTTGCCGAGGATCTCCATCGTGCCGATTGTTCCTTCAGGACCAGGAACGTAGATCCGGGTCTTATCGAGCTTCCAGGTGGGAGCGCCTGAGCCGGCTGTGTTGATATAATCGTTTTCTACAGTTGGCCCAAAGGCATAAATGCGCTTGTGATTATAATGTGAGGGCACGCCTGTTGCCGTTGTGGCGTCAAACTCCAGGTGGAGAATGCGTGAGCGCGCGGCATTATAGACAAACTCGCTGCCTTTCGCTCCTTTCGCTAGCCAGCGCGGTTTATCAAAACCGGTCCACTTTGTCCTCCAGGTCTCTCCGGTTTTCGACCGGGTCAGCATGTTCCCGTTCCCATCATACGTCATGCTATAGCCCCAAGCACTGGATACGGCATGAGGGCGCGTGGAGTCGTAGGTATAACTTTCGCTCTTGTTTCCTGCTACGTCGTACTTCCAGTCGATATTCCCGTTGTCCTGGTAATTCGCGATCGTGGTGTCATTGCGCTGAGTCAGGCGGTTCAGCTTATCATAACTGTAAGTCTCACTCAGACTATGCAGGGTGTCGCCGCGCGAGATCAGATTACCGAGGCCGTCATAACCAAACGAGAGGTCCTGCACCGTCCCAGAGACGGTCGATCCACTGAGGCTTCCGGTCGCGATGCCGGTGAGCGTTCCATCCTGGGAATTGTAGGTGCGCTGCGTCCAGTAGCCCGCGCCTTTGCGGACTAGAACCGGGCGATCGAGATAATCGTAGCCTTTGGTAGAATCGGCCTCCCACCAAAGATTCCCCGTCGAGTCCTTCAGGCTCAACAGGTAGCTGTTGGAGTCGTAGGTATAGCTGTATCCAAAATCCTGCCACGCATAGGGCACGTCGCCCGCGGTCTCGTGGCCTGCTGGTTTCCAGTAATGACGGACATTGGCGAGGCGGCTATAGAGATCGTAATCGCGGTAAGTATAAAACCATTTCCCATCGATCGTAGAGAGATCGATCGTGGGGTGACCGAGGCTATCATAGTAGTGAACCGTCGTGGTCGCGGAATTACTGGCCGCATAGCCCGCCGCGCCTGAGGTGCTGCTTTCCTCACGCTGCGGGGCCCCGACCCACCCGATGGTTCCCTTTGCGACGGTGTGAAGGGTCGCATCGGTGGCCGAGTCATAATAAAACCAGGACGCGGTTTCGACCGGCCCGGCCGCCTCAGTCGTTGTTCGCGTTAGAGAACGTCCAAGGTGGTCATAGGTCGTGCTGGTGATATTGCCCACCGCGTCGGTCTGCTGGACGACCTGCCCAAGCGCATTATTAATATAAGACCAGCTGCCCTTGTCAGGGTCGTCGAGCGAGAGCTGTCGACCAAGCGCATCGTAGGTTGCGGAGATTTTTTGGGTCTGACCTTTCAGCACCGTTTCACGCATGCGGCCAAAACCATCGAGTTTATATTCAATCGATGCCTCCGCAGAAGATCCAGATGAGGCATCGAGCGATCCGGGATCGTTGTCTGCATTCCAGACCTTGATCGTGCGACCTTTCGCATCGACATAAGTCGTATTGGTCTGTGCCGTACCAACACTGGGAGTGACTTTGACCTGGGTGGAGCGCCC
>Ga0070717_10000276_pt1 | contig 35106 bp, 39 predicted proteins | sample LARL113metaG_FD_71366 | JGI IMG/M metagenome (GOLD analysis project Ga0070717, IMG submission 71366) | Corn, switchgrass and miscanthus rhizosphere microbial communities from Kellogg Biological Station, Michigan, USA - LAR L11-3 metaG | ecosystem: Host-associated > Plants > Roots > Rhizosphere ...
GAAGAGTTGCCGCAGATCGGCGTCGTAGAAATCCGGATAGGTATCTTCGTAGAGCTTCCGTTTGCGCGCGTAATAAGTCTTGAGCTTGAGGTTCAGGCAATCGTAATCGGCCACGCGATACTTCGGCGCGTGCATCGGTGGCGTACCCGCCAGCGAGCGCATCAGCTCATCGACGTACTCGAGCTTTTGCAGCGCCTTCCAGCCCGCGTAACGCTTGCGCCAGTCGAGCCCCGGCGTAAGCCAGATCGCGAAGGTCTCCGCGAAATCTTCGTCCGGGTGGCTCTGCGCATACCAATCGTCCAGATGCACGACGTAGCTGCGACTGAACGGGCGTGGCCGGTAGGTGTTCGGCGTGTCTTCGCGCGACGTCGGCCCGAAAATCTGCTGCCACTTTTTCTTTCGTGTAAGCTGGTAGGCGTAGGTATAGGCATGTGCTGCCTCGTGCCGCATCAATTTCATGAACCACTCCGGCGTCTCTCCCTCGACCTCGAGCATCATCGTCCGCTCCAGCGCACGGAGCCGGTCGTGCACGAGAAAAAACGGCACGAAGATCGCCGGGATGCCGATGGGCACGAACCATTCATCGCCGATGTGAGTTGCCGGATGAAATACGAGCCCTTGCGCCGAAAGCTCGTCGTAAAGTTGCCGGATGAGCGGTTCGAGCGCCGTGCCCTCGAGCCGCAACCCGAGTTTGGAGATGCGGCGTTCGAGAAGTTCCTGGTCGCTCAGTGACGCCCAATCGGCAGCTTCCATCTCGCGCACGGTATCACCGCGCGAGGCGCTGTCACGCCTTGGCATGGGGAGGCGTGGCCGATCTGCATGAAGCCCAAAGTCAAAACTAATTGACGCGCACGTTTACCTCTAGCTTCCGCCTTCAATGTTCGGCTTTTACTCCGACTTTTCGCGTATGTTGAACCAACGTACTTTGTGATACGTTCCTGCGATAATCATGACCGCGGAATCTCGCATCACCTGCGATCCGAAAATTCTTAACGGAACGCCTGTCTCCAAAGGCACGCGCGTCCCGGTCAGTAAGCTGAGAACTCGCCACTAATGTTCTGCAGCTCGGTCAGGAACGGATCGAGCATGAAGTTGTCGCGTGAGGATTCTCTTCGACAAGTCGGTTCCTGTTCAGGTTCGCAACGCGTTTAGCTTTCATCAAATATCGACCGCCGTCGAGATGGGCTGGTAAGGGATCGGTAACGCGAATTGCTCGATCGCGCGGAAGCTGACGGGTTGGACTTGCTGATCGTTACCGACAAGAACTTTCAACATCTGCAAAACTAGAAGGGCCGGCGGATTGCGATCCTCGACCAAGACATACGGCGGCAATCTGGAGGCCGAGAGGGCCGACGGATTCCCTCAGCTCTCAACCACCTAAGTGGAATTGGAGGTTTAACGGTGCAATACACAGGTCTGTTGGGGGCTGGCAGATGACCCCAGTTAGCGTGATCGGACATTGCTATCGCAGACAAATTGCACAGCAGCGTCTCCTAATTCGAATCCAATTGCGCTCGTCGGCTACGGTCGAGCGTGATATCGTCCAAAACATTCATAATTCGTTTCTCGCACGACGAGAAGGACTTATGACTAGACTCTCGGCGGGACGCTGGACAGGCACGCAAACGGCTGTTAAATTGGCACAGATGAATATGATCAACGCGCCCATTCGCGCCGTCTGCCCCGGCGGGCAGGCTGCATAAAGGCTCGTTGGATCTCGCCAAGTTGGAGCCCGCAATTCGCGGCACCCCAGTGGTCGAATCTCACCACGCGCGGGTTTTTTGCGCCGGCACCTCGAACCGAATTCGGAAATCAAACTTAACAATTTAGAAATTTATGAAACCAACACCTCAAATTAGTCACAACCAGCGCGGCTCCCGTCGCGATAGCGGCGTGCCATGCGAGCCTAAGAGTTTTCCGTTAACCGACTACTCCCTTCAGGCGACCGTCGAAGCGCGGGCGAGTTCCACTGCCGACATTCCTAAAACGGAATTGCGGGCGTTTCGAAAAGTAAGCAGCGAATTCTTTGGCGCAGAAGCAAGTCGGGATTATATCGCCGAGCTTTTGTTCTTTATCGTAATCACAGGAATCTCGGCCTGGCCGATCATGTCGATGCTCGTGGCAGTGACTCGCCTGGTCAGGAATTACTGACGGGATTAGCTCCCGGGAGAAGATTGTTTCGGCGAGCCGCCGAAGCCAACACGCGGTGTCCGAGCCGGACTGGCAGCGTGCGCTTCCTGGGAATATGCGGCAGGCACTCCGAACGGCTTCGCAAACAGGCCGCCACTACAGCTCGACAACCTGAACGCCTTCGGTTGCGGTGCGCTGAGCGTAGAGCTCGCTCAGTCGCTTGGTCATCGGGCCGACTTTCCCGTCGCCGATGAGGCGATTATCGATCTTGGTGACGCCGGCGAGTTCGCCCATGGTGCCAGTGCAGAACATTTCGTCGGTGCCGTAAATATCGACCGGTGACAAATCGGTTTCGACGCAGCGGATTTTTTCCGCGGTGCAAATTTCGATGACCGTCGCCCGGGTGATCCCATCCGGGCAAGCGAACACACGGCTCGTTGCCAAATCGCCTTTGCGCACGATAAACACATGCGTGGCGTTCGTCTCGGCGATGAAGCCGCGGGTGTCGAGCATGAGCGCGTCGTCGGCGCCGGTGTTGTTTGCTTCGATTTTGGCCAAAATCGAATTCAGCAAATTCGCGTGATGAATTCGCGCGTCGAGAACATCCGGCGGCGGGCGACGCACCGATGCAGTGATCAGTTTGAGACCAGCCTTCGAGTAAACGGGAGATTTGTGTTCCGCGAGAACGATTAGAGTTGGTCCGCTTTGATTGAGCCGCGGATCCATTCCGGAAGTGACCTTTATTCCGCGTGTCAGGGTGAGGCGGATGTGGACGCCGTCGCCCATTTTGTTTGCGGCAAGCGTGCGTTTGATTTCTTCGACGATTTTTTCGCGCGGCGGAATCTCTGCAAACGATAGCGCGCGCGCGGAGCGTTCGAGGCGATCGAGATGTTCGTACAATTTGAAAATGCGACCATTGTAAAGTCGCAGTCCTTCCCAAACGGCATCGCCGCCTTGCACGGCGGAATCAAACGGACTAACGCCGGCCTCGTCCCGACGGACGAGACGGCCATTGATGTTTACGATCAGGTCGCGGTTTTCTTCGTTAAATTGCTGAAGCATGTTTGACGGCGGATTACGCGGATTTGGCCGATAAACAAATAAAGAAATTATTTGATCCGTTTTATCCGCGTCGTCCGCGGTTCAATGCAACCGATGTTCGTAAAGCCGCTCGTAGCATTCGCGGCCTTGCTCATAAATTTCGCGCAGGCGATCTGGCACAACGCCCTCCTTGGGTTGATACGGCTTAAACGATGTCGATCTTTGCACTTCTCCGTACCAATACTTCGCCCAAACGCCATCCGTGTCGCGTAAGCCTGGCCTCCACGAGACCATCGCTGGATCGAACTCAACGCCGATCGCATCGCAAAGGAGTCGCAAAATTCGTTCCGGATTTTGCAAGACATCTTTGGCATCGACAACCGGCGGAACTGAATTTGTCTGTTGGCGAACGAAATCGAAAATCTTCTGCTGCTGGACGAGGCCGAGATCTTCCAGCGTCGGCTCGGGGTTTTTCTTGATGTAGGAGAGGATCACCTCGCGCGGATCGCGGATGAGGAAGCAGTTTGTAAGATCCACTATCCATTGGCGATCGATCTCGGGCAGCAAATGGTGCGTCATCTGTTTTTGAAAAAAGATGCGCCTATCTCTTGGAATCGGTCCGGTTAATCGCGCCACGATTTTTCGCCAATCGGTGTCACCGACTGCGATCACGTCCGCAAACCCAGGGTGTTTCTTACGAGTCGCCTTCAGATAGTATGCATAAAATGGCTCATCAACGACGAACGTGTCCGCGCGATTACCCCATGACCGCATCATTGCGGTGGAGATGTTGCGCGGCCCAGACCACATCCCGATGCGCACCTTGTTCACATCGGAACTTCAAACGGTGTCGGCTAAATTGCGAGTTTCGAATCGGAACGTGCGGACCGGGCGGCGACCTTCAGCAAACTGAAAAGTTTTTATTCACAATTGCAGCGCGAGTGTCCTACAATCTCCGTAGTTCGAATAATGAGTCCCGCCCGCCGCTTGAAAATACGTTGCATGGAGCGACATTCCGAGCGCGACGCCCTCCGCTTGGTGTTCGCGCGTAACGATTACGATTGTCGCAGTGACGTCCCCTGGGAGCTTTCCATATAGAGAGTGGAGGATCATGCTCGCCGATCGCTTCAGGATCAGATTCAAGCTGTAGAGGAGGACCGTGGTGGAAACGGTTTCTGAACGAAGAGCAGTAATCAGCGGTCAGTGAAGAATATCCGCACCAATGGCCATTGCGCCGTGGATCCCAATAAAATCTTGTACGGCAGCTGCGTATTTTTTTCACGGGAACGACTCTCGGCGGAGTGGATACGGATCCGGCAAAAAAACCGCAAAGCCGTACGCATATCCAGTCGGACGGTTTATGAACGCGATGCCGTGGACCAATTACGAGCCATTAGCCAGACCATCGGCCGCGACGAAGCAGTCGGCCCGGCGAGCTAGGCAAGTCAGGACGAGCTTCATCACTCCGGGGACATTCGCGATCGATTATCGCTGGAAAAGCGTCAGGATCACGCCGACAAGTTGCACCCAGAGTCTGGCGCCGGCCTTTAGGCGTGCCGTTACTTCACCTTGTCCAGTGCACCTTTTGCCAGGGCAAGGTGCTGCTTGATCGTGGGGAGGGTTTTGGCTGCCCAGCTTCTAATGTCGGCGTCGTCACCCGATTTTGCTTCTTTCTCGAACACGTTGATCTCTTCCTGATGATCCTGCACCACTAAATTCAGGTATCTTTTGTCGAAATCCGACCCCGTGATCTGCTGAGCTTTGACGCCTTCCGTAGAAATCCCAAGGCCTTTTTTTTGGCCGAGATCGACCATTTCCTGGTTCGTTTTGGAATGATCGGCGATCATTCGGGCGGCGACTTCCTTTGTCGCACTGTTTTGCGCCTTTTGCTCCGCCGACCTGCCGGTTGCTGTTTCCCAGCCTCCGCTGCTGGCCGCGCCGCGCAGGAAATTCATGTCCTTTGCGCTTAAAGTTTTAGTCGCTGCCTTGGCGCGGGCGGTTGGCGACGGAGACGCCGCCGTCTTCTTCCGGAAAAAAGGATTGTCGGGCTGAGTCAGATCCTCCTGAGCGCAGAGGGTGGCGACTGCAAACAGAGCGCCAACTGCGATAGTGAGTTGCCAGACAAAAATAGCTTTGGGTTTCATGCAATTACCTCCATTTACGAATATCATCACCGGCTTTCGCCGTGTAAAGTTCGAAACTGGAGGCGCTCACGGACGTGTCGATATTGCGATCGACTCCAGGCGCAATCTCAAACTGGCCTAACGTTTCGAGAATTGGAAGCGCTTGCGCGCGCCGGGCTGCCCCGATTTTTTTCGCTCTTTCATCCGTGGGTCCCGTCGGAGTAGTCCTTCGTCTTTGAGGGTGCCTCGCAAATTTTCATCCACTTGCAGAAGGGCGCGGGCGATGGCGAGGCGGGCCGCGCCTGCTTGACCGGTCACACCGCCGCCGGATGCGTTAATCGACACGTCATAATTGTTTACCATTTTGGCGGCTTGCAATGGCTGTAGCACGGTATTTTGCAACGGTGCGCTCGGAAAATAATCTTCAAAGCTTCGGCCGTTGATGTCGATCTTACCGCTACCGGGCGTCATCCGGATGCGTGCGACTGCAGTCCTGCGGCGTCCCGTGGCGATGAATTCCTGAGTGGCGGCGGTCATACTTACTCGTTAGGCGAATTGGTCAGGCAAATTTGACCGGCTGCGGTTGCTGCGCGACGTGAGGATGCGCTTCGCCGCGATAAACTTTCAGCTTCCGATAGACCGCGCGGCCGAGCCGATTATGCGGAATCATCCCGCGTACGGCGCGTTCGATCAGCAGTTCAGGGTGGCGCATCCTCCGGGCACTTACGCTTTCAGATTTGTGGCCGCCCACATACCCTGAAAAACTCGTGTAACTCTTTTGCTCTTCTTTCTTTCCCGACAAGCGCACTTTGTCGGCGTTGATCACGATAACGAAATCGCCGGTGTCAACGTGCGGTGTGAAAATTTTCTTCTCTTTGCCGCGCAACAAATTCGCGGCCTTCACCGCGACACGACCGAGCACCTGGTCTTTGGCGTCGATCAGCCACCAGTTTCGCTCCACTTCGTGAGCCTTCGCAGAAAACGTCTTCATCAACGTGTGAAAAAGGGCACCGAAACTACGGGGCGCGGCCCGGGGTGTCAAATGTAGATCCGTAATCAGCGTGCTTGGGCGCGCGGACTTCAGGCGAGGTGGCGAAATGGTATCAACTCTGCTTTGCAAATACCATAATGTCCAGGATTTCTGCAATCAGCCTTGCTTTGTTTCAGACGACCATTGTTCTCACAGCCAAGGAAGTTTCGCCCAACGAGGATCATGTCACCGCCGCCGCGATCGTCCGAGAAATGAATCTTGCCAGGCAAAACCCCGCCTTCTATGTGACCTATGTCGAGGAAATGCGCTCGCACTTTAATGGCAAGTTTTTCCTCCTGCCCGGACAAACCAAGTTGTTTCCGACAGAGGGTTTGCGCGCGATTGACGAAGCCATCCGATTTCTCCACACGGCGCAGCCAGAGCAACCGCTAATTCTTTCTCCTGGAATGTCCCGCGCCGCGGCCGATCATTGCGCGGATCAAATCGGTGGCGCGATCGGTCACGACGGAAGTGACCGGAGTAACCCAGGGTCCCGCATCAGCCGCTACGGCGTTTGGACACTAGGCTGGGGCGAAAATATTGCCTATGGAAAGACCTCCGCACACGACGTCGTCCTCGCGCTCATTATCGATGACGGCATCCCCGGGCGAAAGCATCGCAAAAACATTTTCAACGCTAAGTTCAATTTCGCCGGGGCAGGCTACGGACCGCACGCGCGTTTTCGGACGGTATGCAGCATCGATTTTGCGGGCCGTTATATTGAAAGCGGGCGGGAAACGGAGCGGGAGCTTGTCGTGCGAAATTACTAGCCGGGCAGCGGTCTAATCCTCCGGCTTTTCGTGCTTCGACATCTTGTCCAGCATCGGTTGGATCGAAGGATCGGCCTTCAACATGGCCGCCTGCATGGCGTCATGAAACTCCTTGCGCGCCTGGCGCATTTTTTCATGTGCTGCTTGCACGGCCGGATCTTGCATTGCTTTTTGATGCGCGTCTTGGAATTTCTGGCGCTCGTCTGGCGAGAGATTTGCCAAGTGCTCCTCGCGATTATGCCGCCAGCCTTTTCCGGGCTGGTCTAAAGGCTGGCCCGGTGCAACTGGGGCTAACTGCATTGCCGCGCCCAGGATCGACATCGTTATTAACGATTTGATTTTCATAGTTTGAAAATACTAACCGCCGGCCGCGAGTAAAGTTGTGCTGTGAAAAATGGCGGCTGGTCATTTGGCGGTTGCGAGTTTAATTCGTTCTCGCCATGTCGAATCCTGCTGCTTTGAAAACCGCCATTTCGCCCCGACGCGAAGAAGATTTTCCGGAATGGTACCAACAGGTAGTTCGCGCGGCTGAGCTGGCCGAGCCATCAGACGTGCGTGGCTGCATGGTCATTCGCCCGTGGGGTTACGGGATTTGGGAAAACATGCAGCGCCAGCTGGACGCGATGTTTCGCTCAACCGGACACCGCAATGCCTATTTCCCGTTGTTCATTCCGCTGAGTTACTTCGCCAGGGAAGCCGAACACGTTGAAGGCTTCGCGAAGGAATGCGCCGTCGTCACCCACAGCCGCCTCGAGGTGGATGTGGATGGAAAAATGAAACCGGCCAGCGCATTGACCGAGCCGCTGGTCGTTAGGCCAACTTCGGAAACAATTATCGGAGCGAGCTACGCGAAGTGGGTGCAATCGTATCGCGATCTCCCGATTCTCATCAATCAATGGGCCAACGTCGTCCGCTGGGAAATGCGTCCGCGCCTGTTTTTGCGCACCACCGAATTTCTTTGGCAGGAAGGCCACACTGTTCACGAAACCGAAGCAGAAGCGCGTGCGGAAACAAAATTGATTCTCGATCTTTACGAGCGCTTCGCCCGCGAGCATCTGGCCGTTCCGGTTTTCACCGGCGAAAAATCGGAGAGCGAACGTTTTCCGGGCGCAGTGCAGACGTTATCGATCGAAGCGATGGTGCAGGACCGCAAAGGGATCCAGGCCGGCACGTCCCATTTTCTCGGGCAAAATTTTTCGCGCGCAAGCGGGATTCAATTTCAAAATCGTGAAGGCAAACAGGAATTTGGCTGGACGACGAGCTGGGGCGTCACCACGCGGCTCGTCGGCACTGTTGTGATGATGCACAGCGATGATGACGGGCTCGTTTTGCCGCCGCGGATTGCGCCTAGGCAGATTGTCATCCTGCCGATCACGCCCAAAGAAGAGACGCGCGCGGAAGTGCTTGAGACCTGCGACGGCCTCGCGCTCCAACTGCGCGGCAAATCGCGGGCCTGCGGGACCAATCTTCCGCTCGAAGTGGAAATCGATAAGCGTGACCTAGGTGGGGGCCTAAAAAATTGGGAATGGATCAAAAAAGGCGTGCCTCTGCGACTGGAGATCGGCCCGCGCGATCTCGAGAAGAATTCAGTGGCGGTGAGCCGGCGCGACCAGCCGGTGAAGGCCAAGGAGATTATGTCGATCCAGGAATTCGTCGCCACAGCGCCAGAAATTCTGAACTCGATCCAACAAAATCTTTACAACCGCGCGCGGCAATTCCGCGACGAAAACACGCGAGAGATCGACAACAAAGAAGCGTTTTACGAATTTTTCACACCGAAGAATCCGGCCAAGCCGGAAATCCACGGCGGTTTTGCCCTCGCGCACTGGAACGGCTCGCGGGCGATCGAAGAGCAAATCAAGAACGACCTGAAAGTCACAATACGCGTAATTCCGTTTGGCGATTCTGAACCAGGCCGCTGCATCTTCACCGGCGAGCCGAGCGCACGCCGCGTGATCTGGGCGAAGTCCTATTGACCGCGAAGCGGTTCGTGGATCGAGATCTCCGACCTCGATGCCAAATTAACTGCCGAAGGCGCGATATTTTTGAAGTCGCCTGCCGAGCGCTCGATATAAAAATTTGGCGTGCACAGGCGCAGTTATTTGACAACGCGCTCGGAGATCGCGTTCCACCTAAGCACCGCTGTTGATTCGACATTTATTTTCCCTCGGTTGACGGGGCAATGGCCGCTCGTTTATTTGCGTTGCTGATGGAATTGAAACTCTACAGCCGCGAGTGGTGTTCGTGGTGCATTGACGCAAAAGATTTTCTCAGGCAGCGGGGCTACAAGTTCATCGAGATCGACGTCGGCGAAAATCGACAAGCGTTTGAGGAGATGAAGGAACTCTCCGATCAAACCTACGTGCCGACCTTTGTGGCGGGGGACAAAGTATTGGCGAATTTCGACACTGATCAGCTCGAAAAATTCCTGAGCGAACACGAGATCGCGCCGTAATGCTGTTTCAACTTTTTGTCATTCTGGGGGTAGCTGTGCTCAGCGTGGCGCTGCGCAGCTTTGAAAGCGCATTTTCCCAGAAGGCCGGCGCGCTCGGCATCCTCCTCGCGTCCTATTTGCTCGTCTATTTCATCACGAACAGTCACGCGCTCGGTGCGCTCGCGGCAGCTAGCTGGTTCTTTCTGCCATGGGTGGAAATTTTGACGCGTATTCGTACACTGCGCTTACCCAAGGAAAAACAACTTCGTCCCAAAAGCGCACCCTCACCAGATACATTCCCGAACCTGAATGAAATTACACGCGAGATCGAGAACGAGGGCTTCGTGCATGTGACCGATGCCGGCTGGGATTGGGAAGATTACCGGCAATTTTTCCGCTTGTTTTACAAAGATGAAGATCGCGCCCAAGCGAGCATCTGTCTGAACGAGCAGCACGACCTCTCGTTTTATTATTTGCGGATCTCGTCACGAGCCAAAAGCGGCATTATCTGGACGACATGGAATTATCCGCTCTCCTACGGTTTGAAATTGACGCCGCATTTTCGGATCAATCGGCAGCGCCCTGATCACTCTTTTTGGCAGCTTTACCAAAGCCATCGCGAATTTCTGCGGCGCAACCGAGTCGAAACGGCAACCATCGACGCCTTGGACGAAGAGCGCATTGAAAAGGAAATGGAAAACGATCTGCGCGATCAAATCGCGCATAATATCAAGAAGGGCGTACTGAAGCCGACCTCGGCCGGGGATGTGAAATATTCGTGGCGCGGCATGCTTTATCTGTGGTGCCAGTTTTTGCTCGACCTGGTGAGATTGTAGGGTGTCTCTGCGAGACGCTGGCGTCTGACACAATCACACCTTCATGATCTCAGCTTCTTTATGCCTGAGATGGTCGTCGATCGATTTGACGAAGCGATCGGTCAATTTTTGAATTTCGTCTTCCAGGTCGTGCCATTCGTCCTCGCTCACACCGCCGGAGGTTTTTAATTTCTTCGCTTCATCCAAGGCCGCACGCCGATTACTCCGCACCCGCACCCGCGCTTCCTCCGCCATTTTGCCTAACGACTTCACCAGTTCTTTCCGGCGTTCCTCGGACAGCTCCGGAATCGGCAAGCGAATGATTTTTCCTTCCACTGCCGGCATGATGCCGATCCTCGATTCTTTGAGGGCACGCTCGATATCTTGAACGGTACCGGCGTCGAACGGTTGCACCACCAGCAGGCGCGATTCCGGCGTAGTGATAAGCGCGAGCTGTTTCAATTTCATCGTCGAGCCATACGCCTGTACATCAATGTTCTCGACCAGGCTGGGCGAGGCTTTGCCCGTGCGCACGCCTGCAAACTCGTGCACCAGATAATCGACGCTTTTTTCCATCGACATCTCGGCTTCGAGGACGATGTCATCTCTGCTCATGGGTTTGGATTTCTCGCTTCGTCATCATCGCAAACGAGCGTGCCGATTTTGCGGCCGAGCACCGCGTCGCGGATGTTGCTCGGCTTGTTCATGTCGAACACAACGATCGGGATCTTGTTGTCCATACAAAGACTGAACGCGGTCGAATCCATGATCTGCAACCGCTTGGTCAGCGCCTCCGTGAACGTGATGCGCTCGTAACGCTTCGCATTTGCGTCGGTGTTCGGATCGCGATCGTAAATCCCGTCCACTTTCGTCGCTTTGAGAATGACGTCGGCGCCGATCTCGCTCGCGCGCAACGCCGCCGTCGTGTCCGTGGAGAAGTAAGGATTGCCGGTACCGGCGGCAAAAATAACGACCCGCCCAAGTTCCAGATGTCGAATGGCGCGGCCGAGAATAAAAGGCTCGGCCACGTTTTTCATTTCGATGGCCGTTTGCACACGTGTCTCCACACCGATTTGCACGAGCGCGCTGCGCAGAGCCAGGGCGTTAATCACCGTTGCCAGCATCCCCATGTAATCCGCCGTCGTGCGGTCCATCCCGCGATGGGCTGCGGATGATCCGCGCCAGATGTTTCCGCCGCCGATCACCACCGAGACTTGCACACCGAGTCCGTGCACTTCCTTGACGCGCTCGGCGATCGCACGCACGACCGCAGGGGAAATGTTCTCCCGGGCGCCGCGCTCTTGCAGTGCCTCACCGCTCAGCTTGAGCACGATGCGTTTGTAAGCCGGGGCCTCCGTCTTCATGGCAAGTGAATGAAACAAGACACACCGTTCTTTGGAAAGCAAAATGGTGGATCGAGCTCTCCGAGTTCGATGCTAAGGCGGGCGGCAACGCCGCATTTATTTAACATCGCGCCCAGAGGTCGCGATCCGCCTTCAACTGCGACGCTCCACGGAGAAATTGCGTCGCGTTCATTCGGCGTTTTCCTTCCAGCTGCATTTCGCCCAGCGACAGCGCGCCTTTGCCAGCAGCGACAATCAACTCATTGTCCCCTCGTAAAATTTCCCCGGGCTTTCCGCGAACATCGACGATCGCAGCGGCAAAAATCTTCAGATTGCGCCGCGTATCGGGTCCCATTGCGATTTTAGTGAATGCGCCCGGCCACGGATTGAACGCGCGAATCTTTCTCTCGATTACGTCCGCCGGTTCGCTCCAATCGATCTGTCCGTCTTCGCGCTTCAACTTTGGCGCGTAAGTCGCAAGCACATTGTCTTGGACGGTGCGCGGCGCACTTCCGCTGGCGAGCAAGTCCAACGCTTCGAGCAAAGACTCGGGTGCAACTTGCGCCAGCCGATCGTGCAAGGTTTCGCCGGTATCGTTGGGCAAGATGTCGATCTTGCGTTGCAAAAGAATGTCGCCGGTGTCGAGTCCTTCGTCCATGTACATGACCGTGATCCCAGTCTCGCGATCGCCCGATGCGATCGCGGCTTGAATCGGCGCCGCGCCGCGCCAGCGTGGCAGGAGCGAGGCGTGCAGATTCAAACAAGCAATCTTCGGAATGTCGAGCACCTCATGCGGGAGAATCTGCCCGTAAGCCATAACCACGATCACGTCTGGTTGCAGTGCGCGAATTTGCTCAGTCGATTTTCGATCTTTGATGCGCGCAGGTTGCAAGATTGAGATCTGGTTGCCGGAAACCGCGGCTCTGATTGGCGGCGGAGTAATCTTTTGGTGGCGTCCAGCCGGTTTGTCCGGTTGCGTGACAACGCCTGCCAGGTCGTGCTTGGATTTTTGCAACGCGCGCAGTGTCGGCAGGCCGATTTCACCTGTGCCGATAAAAACGACGCGCATTCGCAGCTACTGCATCAATTGCACGGGTCGGCTGCGCGCGCGATTTCGCGCGGCCATCGCTTGCATCAACATTTTGTCGCCGGCGGTTACTTCACGCTGTCCGACCGATGAGCCGCACTCGGTGCAAAGGTAATCAAAGATCTCCTTGTCCGGCAGAACTAAAAGCAGCCGCTCGCGCACGGGCAGGGTGGCCCGGCACTTTTCGCAATAGAGACTGGAGGCGGTGAAATTTTCAAACTGCTGCTGGCTCATGTCGCACACTCGCGCCATTGACGCTGGCGAGGATCTCAAACAAAACTTTGGCTGGCGGCTGCATCGCGTCAACCACTGTGATGCATTCTTTTGGATAGTAATTTAGCACGGGCTTCGATTCATTTTCGTAAATGTCGAGCCGGCGCTGAATGACCTGCTCGTTCGCGTCATCGAGGCGATTGTCTTTGAGCGCGCGCTTCTTCAATCGGTAAAACAGCGTCTCGCGATTTGGACAGGAAAGATGAAACACCTTTTCGACATCGATCATCTCTTCCATGATTTTTGCCTGGTTGACATTCCGCGGAATGCCGTCGAGCACAAGGATGTCGATGTCTGGTTTGAATTTGTGCGCCTCGACCGCAGCATTGATTGCCTCGTTCCAAAGCTCGACTGTGATATCGTCCGGCACGAGTTGACCTTTGCTCGAATAATCCAGAAATGCCTTGCCCACCTTCGTACGCGTGTCGATGGAGCGGAACACATCGCCGCACGGGCAATGATAAAAACGCGGGATCGTGCCGAGGGTTTTGCCCTGCGTGCCTTTGCCACTGCCGGGCGCGCCGAAAAGAATGAAGGTTCTGTATTTCATGGGAAGCTCTCGTTATACTGCAAACTCGTCGAAACCGGAAGGCCGAAAACCGGACACCGGAACGAAAAAAGTTCGCGACGAAATCTATTTGGCCGCGACCGAATCGACGTTCACGCGTCGCCCTGCGCGATCGAAACGGACGTTCCCATCAATTAGCGCAAAAATCGTGTAGTCGCGCCCAAGCCCTACGTTTTTGCCCGGCAAAAATTTCGTGCCGCGTTGGCGCACGATGATGTTGCCGGCGACGACCATCTCGCTGCCAAATTTTTTCACGCCGAGCCGTTTGCTAACGCTGTCACGGCCATTCTTGACGCTGCCTTGTCCTTTTTTGTGAGCCATAATAAGAAAGTGGAAAATAGAAAACGATTACGTTTTTTTCGATTTGGCGCTGACGCTAATGCTTTTGATTTTCACGCGCGTCAACTTGCGGCGATGACCGACGGAGCGGTGATAACCTTTCCGCCGCTTGTATTTGAACGCGATCACCTTTTTATCCTTGCGCTGCTCGATCACTTCGGCGGTGACTTTCGCGCCCGAAATCGATGGATTGCCATGCATGAACTGGTCGCCGTCGGCATGCATGAGTACGTCTGAAAAGATGGCTTCCTTGCCCACATCGACATCGAGAAGATCGACATCGAGTGTCTCGCCTTCCGCGACGCGATATTGCCGTCCGCCCGTCTTGATGATTGCGTAAGCCATAAGCGCTTCTGAGGAGAAAAAGCCGCGCACAATTCCACAGGTGCGCCACTTTGACAAGCGGAAAGGTAGGGTCGGCGCGGTGCGACCCGACCCGACGCCGCAGCACGGCGTCGCTACCTGCTTGAGATCAGCAGCACGATTTCGCCTTTCGGCGAATGCGACTCGAAGTGAGCGAGAAGTTCATAAGCCGTGCCGCGGCGGAATTCTTCGAATTTTTTGGTGAGCTCGCGCGCGACGCACAGTTGTCGGTCTGGCAAAATATCGATGCAAGCCTTGAGGGTTTTCGCTAGCCGGTAAGGCGATTCAAAAAAAATTGTGGTTTCGTTGCGTGCGGCGGCGGCGCGCAGCGCGCGTTCGCGCTGTCCCTTTTTCACCGGCAAAAATCCGTGGAACAGAAATTTCTCGGTCGAAAATCCGGACCCGATCAGCGCAGGGAGGATCGACGACGGACCAGGGACAATTGTGAGGGCAAGTTCGCGCTTGATGCATTCGCGGACGAGTCGCGCTCCTGGATCGGAAAGGCCGGGTGTGCCGGCATCGGTGATCAGCGCGATCTTTTCACCCGTAGCAAGGCGCTCAACGAGCTGCGCGGTGCGCATCGCTTCGTTGTGCTCGTGAAAACTGATCAGCCGTTTGTGGATGTCATAATGCTTCAACAGGAGCCCGGAACGCCGTGTGTCCTCAGTCGCTACCAGATTGACGTCGCGCAAAACTTCGAGCGCGCGCAAGGTAATGTCACGCAAGTTTCCGATTGGCGTCGCGACGATGTAAAGCACCCGGAATCATCGGATCAAAATCGCCTTTGCGCCATCGGTTGCGCTCGCGTGATGGTTTTCTCTTTCCAACAAAGCCAGGCCGCTTGTATAAAGCGAATTAGTAGAGAGGAGACTTTATGAAGATAAAAATTTGTTCGTTGGCGCTATCTCTGGCATTGGTCAGCTGCGTTGAAGAACCACCGCCGCCAGTCACCACGACAACTACCGTAACACGGGAGGTGACTACGACCGGGCCAGCCGCCGCCGAAGTGGTTGTCACTCAGCAGCCGCCGCCCGTTCGCGTCGAGACCCAGACAGTCACGCCGGGTCCGAATTATATCTGGACCCCCGGCTACTGGCGATGGACGGGGACAAATTATGTCTGGGTGTCGGGTAGTTGGGTTGTGCGTCCAAGAGTAACGGCGGTATGGGTCCAGGGCCACTGGGTGCGCCGCGGCGGCGGTTGGGTGTGGATCCCGGGTCATTGGCGCTGATGTGCCGCAAGATCGCTGCCGAGTGACGTGTTTCGCGCCAACGGCGCGGCTATTCCTGTCCGAGTTCGCCGCGGCGGGCATTCATCCGAAAGCGGGATTCGTCTCGGGGGAGCGCACGCGCCTCGCGTGTCCATTGCGGCGCCCTCGCCGCAATGTTCAGAGAAAGGGAAGTTCACAGAATAGTTTGATTCATTGCAGTCTCGGGCGATGGGTACAAAATTGGAGCGATCCAAGCTTTGGATTGCAACTATGAAACCGCCATGCCCGTTTGCGTTTGACCAAAGACCGTTCCCGCAAACGGATTGCTTCTTTCAGTCGGGGTTCGAACACTGGCGCGGTTCGTCGTTCCCTTACGATGGGGACGATGACTCCGATGTGCGGAAATTTCACAATTTCAGTCGCGAATTCCTGCTTGAGTCTGCGCGCGAGCGGACAAAAGAGACGTTTGTTTTCGCGCTTGTTGTACTGACGGCGGCCTGGCCGGTGATCTACATGGTGGTCACAGTCGTGCGATTGCTGATCAAAGGGCGACCCTTGAATTAAATTAATTGCGCCGGCTCGCGGCGGTGATGTACAGACAAAATGTCAATCTTGTCCGGTCGGCGCGGCGATGCAGACTCGCTGCGGTGAGCGCGCTCAGCGCTTAGGCGGCCAGAGAAATTCTTCTCGATATTGCGGCGTTTCTTCAGGGGCGAAGCCGTGACGGGTGATATTTTCGGTTACGACGCGCGGCAACAAGAATTGCAGGAGATAGTCGGCGCCACCGGCCTTCGTCCCGCCGCCGCTCATTTTGAATCCGCCGAAAGGGTGACGTCCAACAACCGCACCGGTGCAGGAGCGATTGATGTAAACGTTGCCGGCGACAATTTCCGCTTTGGCGCGTTCGATATTCGCCGGACTGCGTGAGAAAAATCCGGCCGTCAGTGCGTAATCCGTGCCGTTGGCGACTTCGATTGCTTCATCGAGATCGCGGGCTTTGATCACACTAAGCACTGGGCCGAAAATTTCTTCGCGCGCGATCCGCATTTCCAGCGTGACATCGACAAAAATTGTCGGCGGAATAAAATAACCTTGCGGCGGCACATCCCGCCGTTGGAAGGCCAGCGTGGCTTCGCTCTTGCCGATTCCGATGTAATCTTGGATGCGTTGGTATGCGGTTTTATCAATCACTGGTCCGACCGTAATACCTGGTTCTTGCGGATTACCAACGCGCAAACTGGCGGCCGCGGAGAGTAACCGTTGCATGACACGGCGATAATTGTCTTCGAGCACAATCAATCGCGAAAGCGCAGAACATTTCTGCCCTTGATAGCCGAAGGCGGAATAAACTGAATCGACAATCGCTTCATCGAGATCGGCGTCGGAATCGATGATGATGGCATTTTTGCCGCCCATTTCGCAAACGACATGTTTCAACTGGCGCTGTCCGGTCCGTGTCTGGCCGGCGCTTTCCCAAATTTTCAAACCGACTTCGCGCGAACCAGTAAAGGCGATAAGATCGACATACTTATGGTCAACAAGGTGCGCACCGATGACTGAGCCCTTGCCAGGAAGAAAATTCAAAACACCCGGCGGTATACCGGCTTCCTCAAAAATTTCCATGAGCATAGCGCCGGCGACCGCCGATTGTTCAGCCGGTTTTATGATCACGGTGTTGCCGGTGACGAGCGCGGCTGAGGTCATCCCGCACAAGATTGCCATCGGGAAATTCCACGGCGCCACGACGAGAGCGACACCACGCGGCCAGTAATGCAGGTAACTTTCTTCGCCGGGAACGTGCTGAGTGAGGCGGGGCCGGCCGATCAGGCGCATTTGTTGTGCGTAAAACAGACAGAAATCCATCGCCTCGCGAATGTCGCCATCCGCTTCCGCCCACGGTTTACCAACTTCGAAAACTTCGAGCGCGGAAAGCTCGTAGCGCCTGCGCTCCATGATGGCGGCGGCGCGCTCAAGCAAACGCGCGCGCGCTTCAAATGGTGTGCGGCTCCATTTTTCAAACGCGACCCGCGCGGCTTCCACGGCCCGTTCGGCTTCGGGAATTCCGGCCTCCGTCACGTGGCCAACAATTTCTTCGGGCGAGCTTGGGTTGATCGATGCGATGGTCTTGCCGGTCCAAATTTTTTCAGCATCGATAATGAGCGGATATTTTTTCCCAAATTGCGCGCGCACCTGGCGCAGCGCGACGCGCATTTGTTCCTGGTTTTCTTTGTAAACAAAATTCACAAGCGAAGCATTTTCATAAGTGTCTTCGGGTGGAATATCGCGCGAAGCGCCATCGTGCACTTGTCGATCTTGTGTTGCAGCAGGAGTCGCTGATGGCGGCTGCGCGCCGTTCAAAAGCTCGCATGGATCGCGCAGGAGTTGCTCCTCGGAAACGTTTTCGGCAAATTTCGCGCGCAAAAAACCTTCATTGGACGTGTTCTCGAGCAATCGCCTAACGAGATAGGACATTCCGGGAAGCAGCTCGCCTACCGGGCAATATTCGCGCACCCGATAACCCATCTCGACGAGCGCGCGTTTGATCGGACCGGCCATGCCATAAAGCAGTTGGAATTCGAAGCGGCTGCGATCGATGCCCAGCCGATCGCTCAGGGCTTGCGCGTGCGCGATGCTGCGGACGTTGTGCGAACCGAATGCTGATGTGACGATCTCTTCGTTTTCCAGCAAAATGCGCGTGAGCAGTTCGAAGTTCACATCGCTCTCGGGTTTTTGCAGATAAACCGGAATGGTCCAGCCGTTCTGCGTCGATTTGATTTTCTCGTAATCCCAATACGCGCCTTTGACGAGGCGAACAGTGAATCGCGTGGCGCGCGCCCGGCCCCACTCGATCAGATCGAGAAGATCTTTTCCGGCGTCGCGTAAGTAGGCCTGAATAACAACGCCCACGTGCGGCCACTGGTGAAATTCGGTTTCGGTAAAGAGCATTTTGAAAAGCTCGAGGGTACTGTTTTTGTGCGCATAACTTTCCATGTCGAAGTTGACGAAGGCGCCCAGCTCACGGGCCCGGCGCAAGATCGGCCGTAACTTCGGCGCGAGATGCGCAATCGCGTCCGCGGGATCAGCCGGATTCATTTGCGAATAAAGCGCGGAAATTTTCACGGACAGATTTACCACCGGAAATAATTCGGAATTTTTGCCTAGCGGATCTGTCCAGCCCTGTGTTTCGCGGGCGAGATATTCGAGCAACTCGAGACAGCGCGCCGCGTATTCGGTTGCCTCCCGCTCGCTCACCACAGCTTCGCCCAAAAGATCGACAGTGAATCCGATGTTTTGGACGCGCCGTTTACGCAGCGTCTTCATCACGTCATGCGGATTTTTGCCGGCGATGAACTGGCGCGCCATGCCGGAAACATTCCAGCGCAATAATTGGCCACTGAGCCACGGGACAATTTTGGCCGCCTGCACGCCCGTACGCACTAGCGGCGCGAAGCCGTTACGCATGTCGGCGAAATATTCATCGAGATGTCGCACGATGTCGCCGCCGTGATGAAGCGACGCCAACACATCGACAAATCGGAACATTTGGACTTTGAAATCCTCGTCCCGCATCGAGAATTCCATCATGCGCTGGTAAAATCCGGCTTTGCTGAAAAGCGGCTCGGGATGCCGATCGACCAGATCGAAAATTTCAGCCCCGCGCTGAGCGATTTCAGTCTGGAGAGAACTCATTTTCAAACGTTACTCCTGCGATTTGGGTTAGGCAAAGCTGAACGCTGCCGTTTTTGGCCCGCAAAATAATTTCGCCGTACATACGGTCATTTTGCCTCCCGTTTTCGAAGTAGAAGGTGAAAGCAGTTCCTAGATAGGGAGCAAAATTAGAGGTGATTTGCCTGGCAGGCTCTGGAGGCCCCGGGGCTCGGGTTCGTCAGGCGATCCCTCTTATTATGCAGGCGCTTGGGTTCGCGTTTGCTCGCGAGGCTTATGTCGAATAGCAGGATCGACTTGCTTCGCGCCAGAGGCCACCGGTTGAACCAATCAGCTCGCCGCGGCGAGCTCCTTCCTTTACATTGAGGGTGAACAAACGCATTCTGCTTGGAAGGAGCTGCCCGGCTTCGCCGGGTACGGCGACATGACGAGGCACGCTGAGCGTTACGAATTCGCCAGTGACAACACGGCCAGGATCTGTCCAGAAGCATTAGCGGCTTTGCAGGAAGCGAACGTCGGTGGAGCCCCATCGTACGGCGACGATTGCTGGACGGCTCGAGTTCGCGAACGTGTGCGCGAAATTTTCGAGATCGATTGCGCGGTTTATTTTGTCTTCAACGGCACGGCCGCGAATGCGCTCGCCCTTGCGCAGCTTTGCCAGTCGTTCCACAGCATCATCTGTCACGAAAACGCGCATATCCAAACCGACGAGTGCGGCGCGCCGGAGTTTTTCACGAAAGGATCGAAGCTGCTCACGGTTGGAGGAGCCAACGGTAAGATCGACATCGAGGAGGCGAAGGAAGTTATCGCGCGGCAGCCGGAATTACATGCGCACAAGCCGGGTGTTATCAGCATCGCGCAATCGACCGAGCTCGGCACGGTTTATTCGCACGGAGAGCTGGCGCGGATCGGCGAATTTGCGCGAAGTCGCCAAATGTTTGTGCACATGGATGGCGCGCGTTTTGCGAACGCAATCGCAACGCTTAATTGCGCGCCGAAGGAAATCACCTGGATGATGAACCTCGACGTTCTTTGCTTCGGCGGAACCAAAAATGGTTTGGCTGCGGGTGAGCTGGTGATCTTTTTTAAAAGAGAACTGGTCCGCGAATTTGATTATCGGCTCAAACAAGCCGGTCAGCTCCCTTCGAAGACGCGTTTTTTGGCTGCGCCGTGGCTGGGTCTGTTAACAGGCGATGTTTGGTTGCGAAATGCGCGCCACGCGAATCAAATGGCACGCCGGTTGGCGGAGGGTCTGCGAAAAGCGGTGAAGGTCGACACCGTCTTTCCGGTGGAGGCGAACGCAGTTTTTGTGCGTTTGAGCGAGCAACTGGTGCGCGACCTGCAAGTGCACGGCTGGCAATTTTACAAATTCATCGAGCCCGATATTTACCGGCTGATGTGCTCGTGGTCGACGACCGCTGCGGGCGTCGATGGGTTCGTTAGTGATCTCGGTTGCATTCGAGAAAAGTCATCGTTATAGGAGCAAAATGAGGCCGGTGGCGGGCGCACTTGTTCTGTTGGGGATGGCCACTAGTGGTTGCGGAACAGCCCGCGATGTCGCCCACGTAGTCACCGCGCCGGCCCGACTGGTTCACCACGAGAGCACTCGCAAACCTCCGCAAACGACGATCACTTCCGATGTGGAAATACCAGGACAGCCGGTGGCCGCAACCCAAACTCCTTCGCCGCGCCAGTCGCAGAATACGCCCAAGCCAAAACCATCGCCCTCCGGCTCACCGCGCGCGATTTCAAATCAGCCGCAGTTTCCTGTGGCGAAAGCGGTCCCAGGGAAACCCGGTCTCGTCTACAATCCATTCGATCCCAACGGAGGGCTGATCGACGTCAGCGGATACGCGCCCGGGAGCAAGGTCAAAGATCCGGATTCGCAAAAAATCTTCGTGGTGCCGTGACCGGGTCCTTTCCAGTGTGAGCCGCTTTGATCGGAACAAGCCGGTCGGCGCAGGAAATAAACTTTTTTCGTAAAAAGTTTTTGGCTTTGTTTCCTCATCACACATCAGTTTGCGCCCAATTCGCAGAATCATTGGTCGTCAATCTCCCTAGAACTCTGCTCGCTCATTGTGAGCGGGGTGACATTTGGTCGTCGCCGGCACATCTGGGAGTGGCTGACTTTAACGGCGATGGCCAAGCCGATTACGTGTTGTTCAATCCCGCTACGCGCCAAAGCGCGATCTGGCATTTATTGTCCCCCTTCAAATCGCCGACAGCCATTAATTCCCCGATTTGAGTGCCGCCGATTTCAAAGCTGCGGTAAAGAACAAGCTCCAGCGGTAGCAATAGGCGCCGATTACGGATCCTGGCTTTCCTTTGTCCGCGCTCGAGATTTTTCCGTGACATCACGCGCGCGATCGATCGAGCGTTTCATCCAGTTGTACTCGGAAGCCTGGCCGCGCGGCGCCGGTGTTGGCTGCGCAATTGAAATCGCCGCGGGTTTGCCCGCGCTGGACGGCATTTCGTTATGCTTCTGCCAAAGATAAATTGCACCGAGAACGGCCAGGGCGACGAAGATTAAGAAGGAGCGCATAATTTCGTTGGCAGCAGGTCACAAGCCACCGCGCCTCTGCCCGATTGCTGCGAACAACGGGCAATGTTAATTGTCTCTATGGAGGTGGCCAGAGCTTTCCGCGTCGCCCGTGCACTCTTATTGTCGATCCTAGCGATCGCGGCTCCACTTCGTGGGCAAATGTACGAAGGCCGCCAGTTGGTCAAACCGGAGCTCGTCGCCGATACCAACGCGATTGTTCCTGGAAAACCATTCAGCGTTGGTCTGCTCCTGCGCATGGCGCCGCACTGGCACACCTACTGGAAATTTTCCGGCGATGCCGGATTGCCCACCGAAATCAAATGGCACCTGCCGCCCGGGTGGAGGGCTGGGGAGATTCAATGGCCTATTCCGCTGAAGACGAACGATCCGGGCGACATCGAGACTTATGGTTACGAAAACGAAGTCCTGCTCATCCAGGAAATCACGCCACCAGCCAAGATCGATCCGCCAAGGGACGGATTCGCCGTGGCGACCAATTCACCTGCAATACTGACCGCAGAAGCCGGTTGGCTCGTTTGCGAAAAAATCTGCATTCCCGGCAGCGCGACTTTGTCCCTGACTCTGCCACGATCGACAACGAATACTGCGGCCAATACGGAATTGTTTGATCGCTATAGAAAGTTGCTTCCACAAAATTGGCCAGGCGAAAACGTCGCGACCGCAAAGTGGAGCCGCGGCAGCGGTTCCGATCTTCGTTTGCAAGTAAATAGCGCGATGCTCGCCAGGTATCCAGCGACCGATTTCTTCCCAGCACCGCCGGCGAACGTCCTAGTCGGACATCCATCGGTCGAATCGCGGAGTGGAGATGAAATCACTTTCAAAATACCGCTGCAGAGTGCGGACAAAAAGCTATCGTCTCTACCGGGCTTGCTTGTTTTCGCTTCACGCCCGAATGCAGATGATCGCGCGGCCTGGAGAATTTCTGGTGCGAGCGAAGTAGCGTCGTCGCGGCCACCGGTCGCCACGCGCGGCCTGCTCACGTTTTTGTTTTTTGGTTTCATCGGTGGCTTCATTTTGAATTTGATGCCGTGTGTGCTGCCGGTGATCTCGCTCAAGGTTTTCGGTTTCATTAAACAAGCTGGACAAAGCCGAAAAAAAATCCTGCGCAGCGGCCTCGCCTTCACAGCAGGCATCTTTGCGTGGTTCATCGCCCTTGCGTTGCTCCTAATCGCGCTCAAACTCACTGGCCGCGACGTGACCTGGGGCGGGTTTCAATTCACGAACGCGTATTTTGTTCTCGGGCTGAGCATTATCGTGCTCGTCTTCGCCCTGAATCTTTTCGGCGTGTTCGAGATTTCGCTGCCGCAAAGCGTGACGAGCGGCTTGCTCTCTACCGCCGAACGCAAAGACGACTTCGGCTCGTTTTTCCAAGGCCTCTTCGCCACCGTGCTGGCAACACCGTGCACGGCGCCGTTTCTCGGCACTGCGCTCGGGTTCGCATTCACGCAATCGCCCGCGGTGATCTTGTCGATGTTTGTGGCCGTCGCCGCGGGCATGAGCGCGCCCTATTTGCTGCTCAGCGCGCAACCGGCCTGGCTGCGGTTTTTGCCGAAGCCGGGTCCGTGGATGGCGCACGTGAAGCAGTTCATGGGATTTTTGCTTTTGGCGACACTGCTGTTCTTGCTTTACGTGCTCGGCGCCCAACGCGGCCTGGACGGCGCGATTTGGGCGAGCTGCTTTTTGCTCGTGGTCGCAATCGCCTGCTGGATGAAAGGCGCATTTGTTCTCCCGACAGCGTCCGCTTCGACCCGACGTACGTCGCTCGCGCTCATGCTGCTGCTCGTGCTCGCGAGTGGCCTTTATTTCATCGGCGATAAATTTCGTTCGGCGGAAATTGCAAACGTAGGTTCACAACTCGGAGGCGATTGGCAACCGTTCACAGCGGAGCGTTTGCAAACCGAAATTGATCAGGGACATGCCGTGTTTGTCGATTTTACGGCAGCCTGGTGTTTAACCTGCAAATTCAACGAAAAAACCGTGCTCGAGACCGCCCCTGTCCGCGACGCCTTTCAGCGTCACGGCATCGTCAAACTAAAAGCCGATTGGACGAGCGGCGACCCGGCGATCACAAAATTGTTGCAACAATTTGGCCGCCCAGGTGTCCCACTCTATGTGCTTTATCCGGGCAAATCTGAGGAACCGATTGTTTTTCCGGAATTGCTTACGCAGCGAATTGTTCTAGATAAAATCGAGACCATCAGACTCACAGTTGCTTTTCACAATAACCCATGAAAACAAAATTGTTGCTTACCGCAGTCGCCACATTCGTAGCCGGCGCGATGTATGCCGCCGACGTTCCACCGGTCGGCACCGCCGCACCTGATTTCTCACTCACCGATTCCAACGGCAAGGCGCATTCGCTTTCACAATACAAAGGCAAATACGTCGTGCTCGAGTGGTTTAATCCGGAATGCCCCTTTGTGAAGAAGCACTACGGCAGCGACAACATGCAAAAATTGCAGCAGGAATACACAAGCAAAGGTGTCGTCTGGCTGACGATCGACTCCAACGCGCCCGGCGCCGAGGGCAACATGACGCCCGAGCAGGCGCAGAAAATCATGAGCTCATGGAAAACGCATCAGACCGCATTGCTTCTCGATCCTGAGAGCAATGTCGCCCGCAGCTATGGCGCAAAGAACACCCCCGACATGATCGTGATTAATCCGGAAGGCAAAATCGTTTACGAAGGCGCGATCGACAACAAACCCACGCCGAACCCGAACGACATTCCGAGCTCGACCAACTACGTCAAAGCCGCCCTTGACGAATCTCTCGCCGGCAAGCCAGTCAGCAACCCGACCACCAAACCGTACGGCTGCTCGGTCAAGTATAAATCTTCATAAAGTGCACGTTGTAGCCGCGGTCGCTGGCTGCGGCGGACCGCTTTTCTTTTGCGACGTTAACCGTGCTTTGCGTTGAAGCGCCACGCGAGTCGCAAGATAGGCATTGGCGTGATCCGCACCAGGAACATACCGAGTTTCATGATGAAGCCAGGGATCACGAGCGGGCGGTCGGCTTCGACGGCGGCGAGCGCATCGCGCACCACTCTTTCGACTGAGACATGAACGAACTCCGGACCGTATTCCGGTTTGCCGCCGGGACGTGTGGCGCGTTCCTGGAATTCGGTTTGCACCGGACCTGGACAAAGCGCAGTCACTGTCACGCCCGTGCCGTGCAGTTCCGCGCGCAACGCTTCGTTAAAACTGTTTACGTAAGCTTTGGTCGCGGCGTAGACGTTAAATTCGGGAATAGGAAGAAAACCGGCGGAGGAGCTTACGTTCAAAATCGCGCCGCGTTTTTGCGAAAGCATCTGGGGCAGAAATTTTCGCGTGAGTGTGGTCAGCGCGACAATGTTGACGGAAAGCATCTGATCGTTGCGTGGTAGATGGGAAGTTGCGAACGGACCGACATCACCGAGTCCGGCATTGTTGATCAACAGGTCGATGGCGATCTTATTTTGCTGTAACCATTGAACCAGCTCGTCGATTTGCGATTTATCGCAAAGATCGACCAAGCGTAGGTGAATGTTCAATCGCGCATCGCGATCTCGGAGTTCGTCGCGCAATTGCTCGAGTCGCTCGCGTCTTCGCGCGACAAGGACAAGGGAGTGCGCGTGGGCGCCGAGTTGCCGCGCAAACTCGCGGCCGATTCCGGCCGAGGCGCCGGTGATGAGCGCGCTACAGCCGTCGAGCTTCATTTTTTAACAATAGCTCAGCCTTTTAACGAACTCCGAGTGCTATTTCGCAGCATTTCCAATTCGCGTTTTGTGAGCGCGCGCCAATGACCGCGCGGCAGATTGGCCAGTCGAAGGTTTCCGATTCGCGTGCGGAGGAGGCGTTTCACTTTATAACCAAGAGATGCGAACATGCGGCGAATTTGTCGCTTGATCCCCTGCCGCAAAACAACGCGCAAACACGTCGGCGTCACGGAGTGGAACCGTTCGATACGTGCGCGTTTGCCATCCATAAGAATTCCTTTGCATAGTTTTGGCGCAAGCGCCCGGTCCCACTGTCGATCCAGTGTTACGTCATATTCTTTGTCAATCTTGTAGCGGGGATGGGTGAGTTGTTGTGCGAGTTCGCCGTCATTCGTGAGAATGAGCAGGCCTTCAGTTTGCGTGTCGAGCCGGCCCACGTTGAAAAGCTGGGAAAATTTTTGCGGAAGCAAATCGAAGATCGTGTCGCGGGCATGGGCGTCTTTGCGCGTGGAGACAAAACCGGCCGGTTTGTGCAGCATGATCGTGAGCGGCGGATCGAGGTGCAGGAGCCGGCCATCGACTTTAACGTGATCGCGCGCGGCCGGTTGCGTGCTGAAGTCGGTGCAGACCTTGCCGTTAATCATCACGCGTCCAGCTGCGATCAATTCGTCGCAATGACGGCGCGAACCGACGCCAGCGGCGGCGAGGTAGCGATTGAGGCGCACGGGGCCGTGATTAGTGATCGGTTAGAAGTGATTAGTAAAAGTGGAACTCCAACCACCAATCAGTTCTCACTGTTCACTTTCTTCACTAAACGTCCGGTTTAGTCTTCGGCAGACCAATGACTTTGCCGCCTTCTTTCCATTGTCCTCGCTTCTTGAGCAGCTCGACACGCTCGAAACGTTTCAGAACATTGCGTTTCGCCGCGATGGTGCTGGCCCCTTTGAGGCTTCGGTGTTGCGACATAGGATTCGGTCCCTCGAAAATTGAGCGGGCAAACTACGGCGTCGCCAAAATTTTTCAAATCGAGACCGCTTACAATTGGTTGCTCAGCACGACATAGGTGCCGCATGTCGTAACCTGGTGAAAAATGTGGAAGCGTTCGGTGATCAATTGTTGCCAATGAGGCAGACGGGTTTCCTCGATGACGAGAAAAACGGGATCGGCCGCGTTCCAGCGCTCGAGAACCGCCTCCTCGCTCGCCTGCAATTGAAGCCTGCCCAAGCGTTGGGCGAACGGATCGGCGGTTTGGTTAACGAGGAAAAACTTGCGGTCGAGATAAAAGAGCAGGCTGCTCCCGGTGTGGAGCGGTCCCTCATAATAAACATCTCCGTTTTCGCCCGTGTGAGCGTTCAAATAAGCGGCTGCATTGGCCAGCGAAAAAAATGGTGCCACGCGCGCCACGCCTTCAATCGAACTGAGACCCAACGGGATCATGGCAGTGAGCAAAACGGCAATGGCAATGCGCTCGCGGTCTTTGACCACGAAGTATAATGCGAGCGCAGCGGCCAGCACCAGCGCGCCGCCGACCAGTGCAAGCATCGGTCGGAAGGCGAGCCACGTTGCGCCTGGAATACTCGCTATGGTTCGCCACGCCGTGGCGCGCAAATCCAGCTGTTTCCACTGCTCTGCACTACCATTCGCAATTCGTGGCAGAAAAAGCGCAATCGTTCCGGCGAGCACACCGACAAAGGCGACGTTGAAAATCCCGACGACCCGGAGAGGACGCGGCATGCGGTCCCAGGCTGAGGCTGCAAAAAGGGACAAGGCGCTCCACATCGTCATGGAATAATAATCCTGACGCTGACCTATCAGGAGAAGGGGAAGGAGGACCACACTCATCCAGCAGAGAGGTAACGCATCGCCAAATTCCATCTCGCGTGGGCGCAAAACCTTTCGCCAGGCAAAGATTGCTCCAGGCAGTACAGCCACTGACACCGGGAACCACCAAGCCAGGTGAAGAACAAGAAATTGCCACCGCGGCACGTCGTAATCAGCGCCTGGTGCAATCGCAAAAGCGTGCAGGTGTCCCACCCATTCCGCCTGGAGCAGATGGCGAGAAAATCCGGGGAAGTGCCATGCCACCCAAACGTACCATGGCGCCACGATTAACAAGAAGATCGACAAGCACGGCCAGCGCAGCATCCCACGAAAGCGAACACGTGCTTCTCGGTAAAACAGAGCGAGCATCAAAAAGACGGCTGCCGGGTAGATAAGGCCATGAATGCCTTTCGTTAGGCAAGCGAGCGCAGCGCAAATCCATCCTCCCAGTGACCAAAGGCGGCGCGCCTGCCGCCGTTGATAAGCACAAACGCCGCAAAAAATCGCGCCAGCGATGAAGGCGCTGAACACCGGCTCGGGCATGATAATGCGTCCGAGCAGAAACGTGCCCCAGAGGCAGAGATGAATAAGTCCGGCGATAAAGCCCCGCCAATAATCCGTCAACCGTTCTCCGATCAAAAACGTTAGCGCCACGGCCGCAATTGTCGCCGCAGCGATGGGCAGACGCGCCGCCATCGCGTTAACGCCAAAAGTTTTGAAGGACAAAATAATCAGCCAGTAGAGTAACGGCGGCTTTTGCAGGCGCGGAATGCCGTCGTTCGTTGGAATGAGCCAGTCATGGGCAGCGATCATTTCCCGCGCGGCGCCCGCATATTGGCCTTCGGTTTCGCCGTAAAGATCGCCCCAGCCGGTGGTAGCAATGTGAAGCACTGCGGCCAGCGCTACAAGCAAGGCGAGCAATGCGTGGCGCGTCGGGGGCGGATTGAGCGCCGGCGGCTCCAGCAAAGTTTCTTCGATGCGGAAAGTACGGACGCCGGCATCCATATCGATCAATCGTTAGGCAACAGGCTCAGGCAGATCGGAAGTCTTGTATTGCTCCCACTCCTCCGGCAACCGCTGCAGCTTTCCGGCGGGCATTTCGATCAGCGCCAGCATTTGCCGGCATTCGGCAATGAGTGCATCATCTGTTGGCCGCACAATTTTGAATCCGCACCAGAACCGCACCCGCTCAACCTGATCGAGCCAGCCTTCGATCACGAGGCGGTCGCCGAGCCTGGCCGCGCAGCGATAATCGATCTCGGTCCGGACAACGACCGGATATCTTTGCGTCTCCGCCATTTCGGCAAGAGCGAGCCCGAGGGTTTCAACCAGGAGCGTGCGCGCAATCTCGATAAAGCGCAGGTAGGCGATGTTGTGCACAACCCCGCCGCAATCCGTGTCGAAAAACATGACCTGCACCTCGGTGCGAATCCGCGGGGTGTTGGCGTTCATTGTGCAAATTACCACGAACTTGACGAAGGACACGAACCTAACCGATTCATATCATCTTCGTCTTTCTGGTGCTGCTGGTTCTAAAATCGACATGATGGCATCGCAAACTTCCCGGACGCCGACGGCCTTCATGCAGCGAAAATCAATCGGACATTCGCGCAAAAAACAGGGACTGCACTCGACATGATGTCTCAAGATGATGTGGCCATCGCCGAGCGGCGCCGTCAATCGCGGCTCAGTCGAGCCAAAGATGGCGACGACCGGCACACCGAGCAACGCGGCTAGATGCATGGTGCCGGTGTCGTTTGTCAGAAGCAATCGGCAAGCGCGCAACTCATCAATCAACTGTTCGAGCGTCGTTTGGCCGATTCGGTTAGTGCAGTTTTCGTCCAATACCGCTGCGATCGTCTCGCCCATTGCGGCGTCGTTTTTGGTTCCAAACAAAATCCATCTCGCGCCCGTTTGGGTGGAGATTGTCGATCCAACTTCGGCAAAACGCTCCGCCAACCAACGTTTGGCCTGGCCGTACTCCGCGCCCGGACAAAGCCCGAGTTTTAATTGGTAGGGCATGCTCGCCGAGCCCGCCAGCGCGTTTGCGCGACTCTTTCCGCCATGGCGCGCCCGGCGGTCGGGCCCTACCAAATCGACATTTTTCATTGGCGCTGCCCCGCAATCCTGTGCAATTCGCAAGTAGCGCTCCGATTGATGCTGCGGTGGACCAGGTGTGCGTCGCTCACGCAAGATTTGATTTAGCAGCCAACTTCGACAGTGGCCGCGATAACCGATTCTTCGTGGAATTGTGCTCACCCAAACCTCCAGCGCTGCGCGCAGCGAATTTGGAAAAACAATCGCAACATCAAATCGTGATTTTTGCCTAATCAAACGCACCGTCGCGAGCAATGACTTGGTCGTTAGGCAAATAATGTCGTCCACCTCCGGAATCAATTTCCAAATCGGCGCGAGCTTTCCTGGTGTCAGCACCGTTACGTGCGCGTCCGTCCGTCCGGCTTTGATGGCACGAATCGCCGGAATGCTCATGATCGAATCGCCTAACCAATTGCTAGCGCGAATCAAAATGCGAAACGGTTTTAGATTTTCTCGCGTGATTCCAGACGGCAGATACACGCCCCGTTTGTAGCGTGCTAGCAGGAAATTTGGTCGCGGAGTTTTCCAGCGATTGTGCACCCAAAACCAGTCCTCGGGCGCGCGGCGAATTTGTTGCGCGATGATGTCGTTCGCTTGTGCGGTGAGCGATTCCACCGATTCATCGCGCGGATCGAGAGCGGGTTCGACGACGACGCGCCAGCGCGTCGGACCGTTCGTGTAACAGGCCATCGCGATTAGGGCTGCATCGCTGCGTTTTGCCAGCAGCGCCGGCAAGGGTGTGGTTGATGCCAGCCTGCCAAAAAACGGCACCCATAAACCCTGATCGCCCGCGTGTTGATCGCTCAAAATTCCGATTGCGCCGCCGCCGCGCAGCAGTTGGACCGGTTTTTGGAAACCTTCGCTGCGGTCGAACGTCTCCACACCGGCGCGACCGCGCAAACTACGCACATGTTCATCGATGAATCGGTTACCGAGTTTTTGATAGATCGTGCTGTTCCTGACGTAACCGATGAATTTCGGTAGGATTTGCGAGATCGATTCCCAGTTGCCGATGTGACTGAGAACGAGAACAACGGGCCGGCCAGCACGAAGTTGCTGATGGATGGCGTCGAGATTTTCGATCTCGATGCAATCGGTCAATCTCTCCAGCGATACGGCTCCGAGTTTGATGCTGCAAAGCAGATTCGCACCCAAACGCTGAAAATGCTGGCGTACGAGCCAGTGCAATTCCCGTAGCGATTTTTCATCGCCAAAAGCGATCTCGATATTTTGCAGCGCCAGACGCCGATATCTCCTGAGGAGTACCCAGGCGCAAAAGCCGAGCGCATTTCCCAGCGCAAAAAGCGTGCGAAGCGACAGTATTGTGATCAGGGCAAAGCCTGCGCGATAAACCAGATAAACGAAGTAATCGAACATTGGACAATCCGCGCGAAGCGCGCAAAATGCGTAGCAGCGTAAGTTTGCCTGCGCTGGGCTTCAATTAATATAATGCGCGCTGCTTGGGCGTTTTTCGTTAGGCAGATAAGCTGCCTCACTAAGATCAAACCGCTTCTGCCAGAGACAGCCGATTGAACCAATCAGCCGTCGCCCAGCTCCTTTCTTTACAGTGAGCGCGAACCAGCGGATTCTGCTCGCAAGAAGAGCTGCCCGGCTTCGCTGGGTCGTGGGACATGAAAAAAAAAGAATTGTGGGTCGGCCTGAATGAGGCGGCACGAAAAGCATTGACTGCGCGCGATTACAAATCCCCAGCCTTTGTGCAACGAATCGCGCACCCGGGAGTTGAGGCCGGCGAATTGGCCGCGACTGATCGTCGTAAACCCCAAATCAGGCGGGCTTGGATTCCAGGTGTGGAAATCTTTGCGAGAACGATTCATTCCCAACCGCACCGCGGCATCTTTGCCGAGCTGGTTCGACGTGACCAAGGAATTCTCGCCAAAATTGGATTGTGGCCAAAGCAATGGTCAGCCGCGCAAATGTTTGCGCACAGCGCGAAAGGATTTCACGTGCACCCGCCGAGCGTTCCGCCCGAGACGACCGCAGAGAAGTGGCATCGACGATTGTTCATTGCGCAGTCGCGGAATTACGCACTGCGACGCTACGATGAAGAGCAATGGGACGTCATATTTTTTGTGCAAGGCCGCGCTGAGGTGATTTTACGCGATCTGCGCGCCGGTCTACCCTCACGCATCTTGCGACTTTTTATCGATGGCGATAATCATCGCAGTCGAAACAACGTCGGCATTGTTGTTCCGCCGGGAGTCGCGCACGCGATCCGCACGGAAGGTTCCGAAGATGTGATCATGGTTTACGGAACGAGCACGACATTTCATCCCGAGTTCGAAGGTAGGATGGGGAGCGAGGTCGAGAGCGCGCCTCTGCCAAAATCGTGGCGGAAATTTCTGAAGTCGTGAATCAAGAGACCAGGAAGGCAATCAATTATCCTCCGCTAAATCTGCGAATTAGCGCCAGGAAAGAGGAACAAAGCATGGCGCGCTTCAGCGGCCGTTTGCGCTATTTGCCTTTATTCGTGCCCATCCGTGTAATCTGCGGTTAATCTGAATGAAGCGGCAATTTGATCCCGCTGTTTCGGAGATGATGGATCGACCCCAGCCGGTTTCGCCCGAACTGAAGCGTGATTTAAAAAATATTCGCGCCCTCAATCGCTACTTCGGCAGTTATCGGCTCGTCTCGCGATTCGTTAGGCGCTGGATCGAGCCCGGCGAGCGCGTGCGGATTGTCGATCTTGCCACTGGCTCGGGAGACATCCCGCGATTGATTGTTGATCTTGCGCGAAAAATTGGCGCGAAGGTGGAGATCGACGCGTTAGATCGACAGCCAGCCACGCTCGAGATCGCGCGAGAACTGAGCGCCGCTTATCCCGAGATCTCATATATCGAAGCGGACATTCTCGAATGGTTGCCAGAACAACACTACGACGTTGTGCTTTGCTCGCTTGCGCTTCATCACTTCAGCCATCGCGACGCCGTGCGCGTGTTGCGACTTTGCCGCGAGCTTTCACGCAAATTCGTGCTCGTTTCCGATTTGTGTCGCGGCTCGTTGGCAAGGATCGGCGTTTATCTTCTAACCGCACTCATCTTTCGCGAACCGATGACGCGCTATGATGCCAGAGTTTCAGTCGCGCGCGCGTTTTCATTCGAGGAGATGAATGACCTCGCACATCAGGCAGACTGGCAAAAATTTGGGCATGCAAAATTGTTGTTCGCGCGACAAGGACTTTGGTTGGAGAGCGTACCGTCCGGCTGAATGATGACGTTCTTCGGGTCCGATTACATTGCTATTACTGTCTTGGAGTCACCTGAATTTCGACCACGTCCTCTTCTCGCGCGTTTATCAGCGTCGTGGTCGAAGCGTCCAACCCCATTGCCTTGAGGCCCTGCCGCACGGTAGTGAAATGTGGCGGAGGATCGGAAATGTTTTCGCAACCGATCCTGACACCGCTAGACGGCCGGCTAGTGGTAAAAAAATTAAGGGGAGCGCGTTGAATCACCTCAAAACCATCCTCCTTTAACAAACTCAGGATTTCCGCGCCGAACTCATGCGTTTCCTTGTTATCGAAAAAAGCGGAGACAATCACTTTGCCAGTTGGCATTCCCCGGATCGCATTGAGAAACTCAGTTCGTTGCTCGGGAGTTATTTTTCGAGGCCCTTGCTTTTGCTCCAATTGCTTGGCCAACGTTTCGGCTTCCTCGGCCGAACGTCGCGCGATCGCGAGTTCTGCTTCAAGCTGAGAAAGGCGTAATGTTTTTTCTTCCTCTGACTTCCGCGCGGCCGCAAGTGCAGTCTCAGCTTGAGAAAGGAGTAATGTTTTTTCGTCGGTCGCACGTCGGGCCGCGGCAAGCTCAGTCACGGTTTTGGAAAGACGCGATGCCATCGATTCCTGAGAGTGCTTTGCTGCCGTCAATTCAGTCTCGATCTGGGAAAGGCGTAACGACGTCGCTTTCTCCGATTCCCGAGCCGCCGCGAGCTCGGTCTCAATCTTTTGAAGGCGTGACGCTTTGGTTTCCTCGGAACGTCGCGCCGCCGCCGCCAGTTCAGCTTGCGACTGGCGCAGCGCCTTCGTTTGGTCCTGTCGGAGCGTCACAAGCTTTCCCTTGGCCCTTTTGGTCAACTCGGAACCGGTGAAATAAATCAACGCGATCGCTATCAAAACCACGGCCGCGGCGATGATGCCGATGATGTTGGCGGCGGAATTGGCCAGGTTTAGCGCGTAATCCGACCAAGAGTGCACATCCGTTATTGATAGCACTCCGGCTAAATGCATTCTGAGGTTATGATGTTTGGGGGCAACTATAATTTCAGTGGCAGATTTCACATTGATCGTGAGCCAACGTCAATCATGTAACATACTAAAAGGAGCGTACGGGACGGCGACTTCACATTCTTGGTTCGCGTGCTGGTGCAGACTGCATAATCGTTTCGGCGTGCAAATCGTCACGAAGGTGTCGGATGTTAAGGCTGAACAATACGCGAAGCGCCGTGTGCTTGTGCCGACGATGGGTGCATTGCACAAGGCGCATGGGGAACTCATTCGCACCGCGCGGAAGCACGCGGGGGGGAACGGCGAAGTGGCAGTAAGCATTTTTGTTAATCCACTTCAATTTGAACCGGGCAGCGATTACGAGCATTATCCGCGGCCGGAGAAAGCCGACGAAGATTTCTGCCGACATGCAGATGTCGATCTTTTGTTCCGGCCGACAGTCGAGGAAATGTATTCAGACGATCGCTCGACATTTGTGGAGGAGACATCCCTTTCGGACAAGCTGGAGGGCAAATCGCGGCCTGTACATTTCCGCGGTGTTTGCACGGTTGTCGCGAAGTTGTTTAACATTCTCGCGCCACATGCGGCGGTGTTTGGCGAAAAAGATTTCCAGCAACTGGCGATCATTCGACGAATGGTGCGCGATCTCGATTACAAGATCGACATCGTCGCAGTTCCGACAGTGCGCGAAGAAGACGGATTGGCTTGCAGCTCGCGAAATCAGTATCTCAGCTCGGAGGAGCGGAAGCAGGCGCCGGTTTTACACAAGGCTTTGCTAGCGGTGGCCGAAAAAGCGAGGACGGAAAAATCGGCGAACGTGATTGTCGATCTTGCGCGTGCGAAAATTGCAACTGCATCTCTGGGGCGAATTGACTACGTCGATCTTGTGGACGCAGAAAATTTGCAGCCGATTGAGCTCGTTAGGTCAAATTCGTTGCTCGCCCTTGCGGTTTTCTTCGGCAAAACTCGTTTGATCGACAATATCCGATTGCGATGAAGGAATACGATTTCCAACCCGTAGCCGCTCTGCTCTGTTGGGGCGCTCCACCCGGGCTGCGGGTGGGCGACAGAGCCACGCTACAATAAATGAAGCAATACGACTTCGTAGTGATCGGCAGCGGCATTGCCGGGCTGAGCCTTGCCTTGAAGGCGGCCAAACATGGCTCGGTAGCAGTGGTCACAAAGCGCAAAGGCGCAGACACGAACACGGCTTGGGCGCAAGGCGGGATCGCCTGTGTGACCAGCGACGAAGATTCATTCGAGTTGCATGTGCGCGACACGCTCGAAGCCGGCGCAGGGCTTTGCGACGAAAACGTTGTCCGCACGATCGTCACAGAAGGCCCGGCGCGGATTCAGGAACTTGTCGATCTTGGCGTGCAATTCGATGAGCGCGAAGTTTCGGGGCATCGCGAGTTCGATCTCGGACGGGAAGGCGGACACTCGAAGCGGCGTGTGCTGCACGTGCAGGATGTAACGGGCAAGGAAATCGAGAACGC
>Ga0070717_10000278_pt1 | contig 35073 bp, 34 predicted proteins | sample LARL113metaG_FD_71366 | JGI IMG/M metagenome (GOLD analysis project Ga0070717, IMG submission 71366) | Corn, switchgrass and miscanthus rhizosphere microbial communities from Kellogg Biological Station, Michigan, USA - LAR L11-3 metaG | ecosystem: Host-associated > Plants > Roots > Rhizosphere ...
AGTCTGCCGAAAGAAGGCTAGGGGCAATCTTGATCGACATTGGGCGCAGTCTATTGCATTCGGCCACGGAAACTCAGAACGCAGAATGCGAATGCAGAATTGAAAAAACAGGCGGAGCTTTCTTCATTCTGCATTCGCATTCTGCGTTCGAGATTTCCGTGGCCTACGGCGTGGTCGGCGTCGTCTGCTCAATGATTCCCCCCTCCTCCTGCCGCGTCACCACGACCGTGATCGCGTCGCGCGCCGAGACCGGCGCGCCGCGCAGCGGATATTGGCGGATGATCACGCCGTCGGGCAGGCCCGGATACGACTCGAACTTCACCGTCGAGATGTTCAATTTGTTCGCCGCGAAGTAACTGCGCACCTCCTCCAGGCCGTGGTCGATGAGGTCGGGCATGACGTACGGGCGCGGCGCGGGCGGGACGCCGATCAGCAGCGCCACCGGCGTCTGCGCCTTCACGACCGTGTCCTTCGGCGGATCCTCGGCGACGATGGCCTGCTGCTCAGTGTTGATCTCCGCGTACGTCGTCTGCCCGAGCTTGAGGTTCAGCTGTCCGAGGCGCAGCACCGCCGTGCCGGGGCGCTGGCCGTTGAAGTCGGGAACCCGCAGCACGAGCGGCCCCGCGCTCAGCTCGACCTTGATCTTCGTCCCGCGCTTGACGAGGTTCGTCGTGCCGGGCGAGCGGTTCTGCCAGACGACGTAGCCGGCCGGCACCTTGTCGGAGTTGCGCGTCTGCTGGCCGACGTCGAGCGTCAGGCCGAGGTCGGAGCAGATCGCCTTCGCATCGCTGGCCGACTTGCCGATCAGGTTCGGCGTCGGCAGCGAGCGCCCGTGCACGAAGAACGTGAAGCAGACGTAGGTGCTGATGCCGAAGACGATGAAGACGAGCAGTCCGAAGAGGGCGTTGTTCAGGCAGCCGCGCTTCATCGCTGCTCGGCCCGCTCGCGGTCTTCCTTCTTCTGCTGCCGCTCGGCGCGGTATTCGGCCTCGTCGTACTTGCGGTCGCGGCCCTTGGCCACGAGGAGCGGGATCAGCGCTTCCTTCCAGACGTCCTCGACGCGCGCGGCGAAGATGAAGAGGAGCTCCTTCTTGATCTCCTCCGGCACTTCGCTGAGGTCCTTGCGATTCCCCTCGGGCAGCACGACGGTCTTGATGTTCGCGCGGTGCGCGGCCATGACCTTCTCTTTGATCCCGCCGACGGAGAGGACCTTGCCGCGCAGCGTGATCTCCCCCGTCATGGCCACTTCATGGCGCACCGGGCGCTCGCCCATGACCGAGGCGATGCACGTGGCGATGGCCACGCCGGCCGATGGGCCGTCCTTCGGGATCGCGCCCGCGGGGAAGTGGATGTGGATGTCGCTCTCGGTGAACTGCTTGTCCTCGATCTCGAGGTCGGCGGCCTTGGAGCGAACGTAGGAGTACGCCGCGGTGACCGACTCGCGCATGACGTCGCCGAGCTGGCCGGTGACCGTCGTGCGGCCGCTGCCGGGCATGCGCGTGGCCTCGATGAACATGATCTCGCCGCCGAACTGCGTCCAGGCCAGGCCGGTGGTCACGCCGATCTCCGGATGCCGCTCCGCGAATTCGTGCTCGTACGACGGCAGGCCGAGGTACGGCTCGAGCTCCGCGGCCTTGACCTCGTACTTCTCGGCTTCGTTGCCGCTGGCGACCTTGCGCGCGATCTTGCGCATGACGGTGGCGAGCTTCCGCTCCAGGTTGCGCACGCCCGCCTCGGCGGTGTAGTCGCGGATGATGCCGAGGATGGCGTCGTCGTCGATCGCCACCTGCTCCGCGCGCAGGCCGTGGTCGCCGAGGAGCTCGGGGATGAGGTGGCGCTTGGCGATCTCCAGCTTCTCGCTCTCGGTGTAGCCGGAAAGGCGGATGACTTCCATGCGGTCGCGCAGCGGGCTGGGGATGTTGTCGAGCACGTTCGCGGTGCAGACGAAGAGCGTGTGCGAGAGGTCGTACGGAATCTCGAGGTAGCGGTCGACGAAGGCGTGGTTCTGCTTCGGATCGAGTGCCTCGAGGAGCGCCGACGCGGGATCGCCGCGGTAGTCCTTCCCGATCTTGTCGATCTCGTCGATCATGATCAGCGGATTGTTGACGCCGACCTGGACGTAGCTCTGGATCATGCGCCCCGGCATCGCGCCGATGTAGGTCTTGCGATGCCCGCGGATCTCCGACTCGTCGGTGACGCCGCCGACGGCCATGCGCACGAACTTGCGCCCGAGCGCGTCGGCGATGGCGGTGCCGAGCGAGGTCTTGCCGACGCCCGGCGGCCCGGCGAAGCAGAGGATCGGACCTTTGAGATCGCCCTTGAGCTTGAGCACGGCCAGGAATTCGAGGATGCGCTCCTTGACCTTCTCCAGGCCGTAGTGCCGCTGGTCGAGCACCTCCTCGGCCTTGGCGAGGTCGAGCTGGTCCTCGGTCTTCTCCGCCCACGGCACCTGCAGCACGGTGTCGAGGTGGCCCTTGATGACGGCGTAGTCGGACGACGACGGCGAGAGCTGCGTCATGCGATTGACTTCGCGCCGCAGCTGGAGCTTGTGCTCCTCGGCGAGCGGCAGGGCTTCGATGCGGTCGCGGTAGGTGTCGGCCTCGCGCTCGGCGGCGTTCGTGTCCCCCAGCTCGTCCTGGATGACGCGGAGCTGCTCGCGCAGGTAGTTCTCGCGCTCGCGCCGGTCGATGGAGTCCTTGATCTGGCGCTGGAGCTCGCGGTCCATCGTGGCCTTGCCGAGGTCGCGCTGGATCCAGTCGATGAGGAGCTCGAGGCGCTCGATCGGATTCACGGTCTCGAGGAGGAGCTGCTTCTCCTCGAGCGGGAAGTTGACGAACGACGAGAGGAGGTCGGCGAACGTGTCCGGCCCCTCGTCGCGGTTCATGCGCAGGATGTTGAGGAGCTCGTTGGAGTACTTCGAGTCGCTCTCGACGAGCTTCTCGAAGAGCGACGTGGCCTTGTTCAGCAGGCCGTCGGTCTTGATCGTCTTCGGGATCGGACGCGGGATGACCTCGCGCAGCTTCCCTTCGAAGTAGGGCTCGCTCTGCAGCATCGTCACGAGCTCGACGCGCTGGCGTCCCTGCAGGAAAAGCTGGAAGCGGTCGCTCGACAGCGGCAGCCGCTGCACGATGGCCGCGAGGACGCCGATCTGCGAGAGGTCCTCGGGGCGCGGGTTCTCCTTGTCGCCGCTCTTCTGGCAGAACGCGGCGATGAGGTTCTGCTCGTCGGGGATGTTTTTCAGGAGCCGGACGTTGCGGTCGATGCCGACCTGCAGCGAGAGCACGCCGCCGGGAAAAAGCACCGACGAGACGAGCGGAATGATGGGAAGCCGCGTAGGGACTTCCTGATCCACCCAGTCGGATGGGGAGCTCGGTTGCTTGCTTTTCGGCTGTGCCATCTAAAGTGCTGCGTTGCCCACGGGCACGCGAATTGTAGAAAATGCGTAGGTTGCAATCTACATGAATGACTTGGCGCCGGCGGTGGTTTTATCCGATCCTCAGCTGAAGCGAGCGGATTTGCACTGCCACAGCCGCTTTTCGGTGTTCAAGTATTTCCGTCGCGCCAATACCCGAGACTGCTACAACGCCCCCGAGGATGTCTACCGCATCGCCAAGGCGCGCGGCATGTCGTACGTCTGCCTCACGGACCACGACTCCATCGACGGAGCGCTGTACCTGCTGAACAAGAACCCGGAGATGACCGATTTCTTCATCGGTGAAGAAGTCGAAACGTATTTCCCCGAGACCGGCCAGCGCATCCACGTCGGCGTGTGGGGACTCGACGAGGCGCAGCACCGCGAGATCCAGCGCCTCCGCCCGAACATCCGCGAGCTCATCCCCTACATGAAGTCGCAGCGCCTGATCTTCGGGATCAATCACCTCTTTCAGAATTACCGGATGAAGAACGTGGCCGGCCGCTACATCGCCGAGCTGCTGGACATGTTCGACATCTTCGAGGTGCTGAACGGCGCGATGGCGTCGTTCCACAACCGCATGGTGCAGCAGCTGGTGGCGACGGTGCAGCAGCACGGCCGCCGCGTGTCGATGGTGGGCGGCTCCGACGCGCATACGCTGAAGCACGTGGCCAAGGTGCACACGGTGTCGAAGGGCGAGACGGTGCCGGAGTTCCTGGAGAACATCCGCAACGGCGAATGCTTCGCCTGGGGCGCGGAGATGCGCTTCCGCGATCTCGTGGCCGACATCTACCTGCTGACGCTTTCGTACCAGAGCGAAGCGCGCGCGGACCTGCTGTCGGCGAACTTCACCGCCGCCGACAAGACGATCCAGCTGGCCACGCGCCTGGCGTCGATCCCGACGGCGATCTCCGGCCTCCCCGCCGCGATCACGTCGCTGAATTACCTCAAGCAGATCGTGGTGACGAAGGGGATCTCGATGCGCTTCGAGAAGCTGGTGGAGGAGATCCGGCCGGGGCTGGGTGGGGAGAGGTAGAATTTATCGGTCATGGCGACGCTGGAGATTCCGGACGAGGTTTACGAGGCGCTAGCGGAGCGCGCGCGGATGAATCAGCGCAGCGTCGACGAGCAGGCGCGCGCCGAGTTGGCGGGCGACGTCGACGAAGAGCGCCGCCGGCGGCGACGGATGATCGTCGAGAACATTCGCAAGTCGCCATCGTTTCTCTCCGACGACGCGCCGACGCCGGAAAGCGTGATCCGCGAGCTCCGCGACCATGACGGTCGTTCTTGACGCCTCGGCTCTCGTACGCCTCCTCGATCCCGAGACCGAATCGGCCGTCGGCGCGGCCCTGAGGGATGTCTCCATGGTCCTCGCGCCGGATCTGATCATCGCCGAAGTGACGAGCGCGCTGTGGAAGTACGTCACGCACGACAAACTCTCTGCCGCTGACGCGGCCGACAAACTCGATTTCGCAGTAGATTTCGTCGACCGCTATCACGATCTCAAAGACCTTGCGCAGGAGGCCCTTCGCGAGGCGGCCATCCATCGTCATTCGGTCTACGACCTTTACTACGCCGTCCTCGCCCGTCGCGAAGGCGCGACGATCCTCACCTTCGACGGGCGCCTGAAAGAGCTCTGCGGCAAGATGCGCATCCCGCTGGCGGACGCGCAGCGCTAGAAGTTGACGGCCAGCCCGCCGATGTACTTCCGCGTGACGCCGTTCGGGTCGATCGTGTCGAGCAGGTACGGCGAGTTCTCGGCGCGCGCGACTTCCATGCCGACCAGCAGCTTGAGATCGAGCAGGAAGTGCATCGGCTGGGCGAGGCGCACGTTCACGCGCTCGCTGCGGTAGTCGCCGCCGCCGATGCCGTTCTGCTGCGGCTGGCGCATCTCGCGGTACGAGACGGCGAGCATCGTCCCGGTCGGCTCGTACGTCGACTGCACGTCGCCGGTGACGAAGTTCTTGTTGCCGTCGACGAGCGAGGGGATGGCCGGGCGGATGTAGCCGGCGCTCGAGGAGACGTCGACGAGGAAGCGCTGCGCCAGCTCCTTGCGGCAGTTCACGCGCAGGTCGCGGCGGACGTCGCCGGCATCGACGTAGAGGCCGTCCCAGAACTGCTCGAAGCCGTCGGTGAAGATCACGCGCAGCGGCGCGTCGGCGCGCATCACCGAGCCGACGAGCGAGACGCCGCTCTTCGTCTCGTCGCCGGAGACGATGCCGACCGAGTACGCGTAGCGCGGCAGCACGCGCGACTCGTCGGACCAGACCACGATCGCCGGCATGGCGTTCTGCTGGTCCTGCTGGTAGACCTTGTACAGGCCGCTGGCGACGATCGACGTCTCCTTGCCGATCTTCCACTCCGCGCCGGAGCGCGGCGCCCATTCGGTGCCGTAGAGGCCGAGGCGGCTGGAGACGCCGTACTGCAGCATCAGGCGCGGCGAGACGTCCATGTTCGCGCTCGCCGTGAGGTCGGCGGTGCGGAACGTCGCGTTGCCGGCGTTGTGCAGGCTCTCCTGCGCCACGCGCATCGAGACGCCGACGTCGGTGCGGCCGGCCTGCAGGACCGTCGTGTTGCCCGCGACCTCGATCAGGTCGGAGCCGGGATTCGCGGTGAAAAGGTTTTGCTGCGCGAGGTAGCGCACTTGGAGCTTGGCGTCGCCGTGCTCCCACTCGAAGTTGTGCGAGCGGATGTCGGCGGCTTGCTGCGGCGCGACGTTGTCGTCGCGGTAGCGCCACCAGCTCTTCGTCGACGCGAGGCGGTAGGCGTCGGTCGGCGACGAGCGGAGCTCCATCTGCATCGCGCTCGACTCGGCCAGCGGCGTGCCGAAGCGCGCGTCGTCGGTGGGATCGTCGACGCGGTGCAGGTTGCCGTGGAAGCCGAGCTGCCACGACTCGCCGAGGCGGCTCTCGACGCCGAGGGCCGTCTGCGCCGTCGTCGGCGAGTTGCTCTGCTGCGGCACGCCCGTGATCGACGTCATCTCGCCGCGGAAGCGCGGCGTGTTGAGCACCGGCGTGAGCGTGGCCATCTGCGCCTGCCGCTCGAGCAGCACGTTGTCGATCTCGCGCAGCACGTCGGGCGGCAGCGAGGCGCGCAGCTCCCAGATGGCCTGGTTCGCGTCGCGGCCGGCCGTCTTTTCGTTCTTCAGCGCCAGCGCGACCTTGTGCTTCTCCTTCGTCGGCATGACCATCGCCATCGCCGGGACGAAGCCGGACTTCACGGCGATGATCTTGTAGACCGCGGCCGGGAGCGACGGCAGGTTGAACGAGCCGTCGACGGCGGTGAAGGTCTGACTCGCTTCGAGGCTGCCGAGGTTGAGAGCGATGACGAGCGCGTTGGCGACGGGGCGCGTCGCCGTCGTCACGTTGCCGAGGACTTGCAGGGCGGGCGGAAGCGGCGCGTCCGCGCGGCCCGTCGCGGAGATCGCGAGGACCGCGGAAAAGACGGCGAGCGCGCGGAAGCGACGCATTCGAGTTCTCTCTGAGTTGATGAGTCTAAGGACGTGTGTCCGGCGAGTCAAACGCGGCCTCAGACGTGGGCGACAACCCGGTGCACACGTAACAAATTCGTTTTTGCCCGCTGGTAGATTGGCGAGCCCATCAAAATGACCATCCGGTCCCCCGGCACGACGATGTCGCGGCTCAGCAGGTACTCGTCGACGCGCTCGACGATCTGCTCGTGATATTCGCCGACGTCGCGCAGGACGAACGGCTGTACGCCCCACAGGATGTTCATCCGCCGCGCCACCCAGCTCGACGGCGTGATGGCGATGATCGGCTGCGCCGGGCGGAACTTCGACATGAGGCGCGCGGCGAAGCCGGTCTGCGTGAAGACGACGATGAACTTGGCGTCGAGCTGCTCGGCCGCGTACCGCGCCGAGCCGGCCAGCGCATCGGTGAACTCGTCGGCCTCGGAGAACTTGCGGAACGGCGCGCGCTCGGCGCGGACGGCGAGCTTCGGGTTCTGCTCCGCGGCCATGACGATGCGCGCCATCATCTGCACCGCCTCGACCGGATACATGCCCGAGGCGGTCTCGGCGGAGAGCATGACGGCGTCGGAGCCGTCGAAGATCGCGTTGGCCACGTCCGACGCCTCCGCGCGCGTCGGCCGCGAGCTCGCCGTCATCGACTCCAGCATCTGCGTGGCCGTGATGGCGAAGCGCCCCATCTCGCTGGCCTTGGCCAGGACGTGTTTCTGCACGATCGGCACGGCCTCGGGCGGGAGCTCGACGCCGAGGTCGCCGCGCGCGACCATCACGCCGTCGCTGACGAGGAGGATCTCCTCGAGGTTGTCGATCGCCTGCGCCTTTTCGAGCTTGGCGATGACGTTGATCTCTCCCCCGCCGAGGTCGCGAAGGATCTCGCGCAGATGCTCGATGTCGCTCCGCCGCCGCACGAACGACGCGGCGATGTAGTCGAGCTGCTGCGCGACGGCGAAGGCGACGTCCTCGCGGTCTTTGTCGGTGATCGCCGGGATCGTCAGCTCCGTGTCGGGGAAGTTCATCCCCTTCTTCGACGAGATCGGGCCGCCGTGCAGCACGCGCGTCGTAACGGTCTTCTCGTCGAGCGCGGTGACGACGAGCTCGACGAGACCATCGTTAATGAGGATGCGCTGGCCGATGCCCATCTCCCGCGGCAGCGGCGTGAACGGCGTCGAGACGATGTGCGCGTTGCCGACGACCGGCTCGGTGGTGATGGTCAGCGTCTGCCCGTTCTGCAAGTGGACCACGCCGTCGACGTCGCCGATGCGCAGCTTCGGTCCCTGAATGTCGCCGAGGATCGGGACGTATTTGCCGTAGTCGGTGGAGATGCGGCGGATCAGTTTGATGAGGTCGACGCGCTCGGCGTTGCTGCCGTGCGAGAAGTTCATCCGGAAGACGTCGACGCCGCACGTGAGAAGGCGGGCGACGGTGTCCTCGTCGCTGCACGAGGGACCGAGCGTGGCGATGATCTTGGTTCTACGCACTTTGCAGTTAATCCCGAGCGAAGCGAGCGATCAACCAAGGCGCCGCGAAGGATATGCCACAGGCACTGCACGTGGCACGGCCGTCGCGGCGCCGCGGTTGATCCTTCGTCGCTGCGCTCCTCAGGATAAACTCAGGCTCGGCTGCAGCGACCGTCCGACGACCTGCGCGATCGCGTCGACCTCGCGCACGATCTGCGCGAACGCGTCCGGCGTGATCGACTGCGGCCCGTCCGACAGCGCCTCTTCCGGCTTGTGGTGGACCTCGATGATGACGCCGTCGGCGCCGGCGGCGACGGCCGCGCGCGACATCGGCGCGACCTTGTTGCGCTTGCCGGTGCCGTGGCTCGGGTCGGCGAGGATCGGCAGGTGGCTGATGCGCTTGATGGCCGGGATGACGCTGAGGTCGAGGGTGTTCCGCGTGTGGTCCGCGAACGTCCGCACGCCGCGCTCGCAGAGCATCACGTTGTAGTTCCCCTCGGCCATGATGTACTCGGCGGACAGGAGCAGCTCCTCGAGCGTCGCGGCCATGCCGCGCTTGAGCAGCACCGGCTTCCGCGCGCGCCCCGCGGCCTTCAGCAGCGAGAAGTTCTGCATGTTGCGCGCGCCGATCTGGATGCAGTCGGCGTACGCGTCGACGAGTTTGAGCGACGTCTCGTCGATCGCCTCGGTGACGACCGGGAGGTCGAACTCCTCGCGAACGCGCGCCAGGATCTCCAGGCCCTCTTCGCCGAGGCCCTGGAACGAGTAGGGAGAGGTGCGCGGCTTGTACGCGCCGCCGCGGAGGATCTGCCCGCCGGCGCGCTTGATCCCCTCGGCCACGATGCGCGTCTGCTCGAACGACTCGACCGCGCACGGGCCGCCGATCACGACGATCCCGACGCCGCCGACGTCGACGCCGCCGACGTTGACGACCGTGTCGTCGGGCTTGGCCTCGCGGCTGACGAGCTTGTACGGATGGCTGACCCGGATGACCTCGTGCACGCCGGGGAAGGTCTCGACGATGCTCGGATCGACGATCCCCTGCGCGCCGGTGACGCCGATGGCGGTGCGGTGCGCGCCGGGAATCGGATGGGCCTTCAGACCCAGCTTCTCGATCTGGCGAACGACTGCTTCGATTTGCTCCGGCCGGGCTCCGGCTTCCATCACGACAAGCATTTGAGGTCCTCGTCTGTTGCCGGCAGGAATCGCGTCCGAACGGACCGGCGTTCTGAAGTCAGCTCAGTATAATCGCCGCGCTCGACCCGCGATTCCGGAGATCTCGATGAAGAAATCGTTCGTGCTGTTCGCCGCCGCCACGCTGTTCGCCGTCTGCGCCTTCGCGTCGGGCTATTGGGTCGTGATGAAGGACGGCACGCGCTACCAGGCCAAGGCGAAGCCGACGATCAACGGCAACCGCGCCACGATCGTGATGCAGAGCGGCAGCACGCTCGTCGTCGACGCCTCGCTGATCGACCAGGCGAAGTCGGAGGAAGTCACGCGCCTCGGCGGCGGCGAGCTCCTCGGCGTCGAGCAGATGCCGGCCGGCTCCGCCTCCGCGCAGCCGCAGTCGTCGCCGCTCGGCTCGCAGATCCGCCTGCGCAAGCAGCCGGCGCCGCAGCCCACCCCGCCGCCGGCCGCGCCGCTGCCCGCGGCGCAGGCAATCGCGCCGACGCCGTCGACGGGCGGCGAGGTGCAGTCGGACCTCATCGAGAAGTTCACCCGCGCCTTCGAGAGCGCCGGCGTGTTCGAGCACAAGATCACGTCGATCAACAAGAACTCCATCCACTGCGAGCTGACCGCGGACAGCGAGGACAAGGTCTTCAACGTCCTCTCCGCCGCGGCGTTCCTGGTCGTCCACAACGCCGGGCTTTCGGGCGCGCAGCTCGACATGGTCGAGATTTTCATGAAGACGACGAACGGCGGCTCCTCGGGCCGTTTTCAGATGACGCAGGCCGACGCACAGGCGCTCTACGCCGGCGGCGTCGCGCCCGACCGGACGAAGCTGCAGGACTACTTCGTCCGCAAGGTCATCTACTGATCACTCGACCGCCTCGGCACGCACGCCGCCGCCGTACACCATGAGGTAGCGGAAGCGCCGCACCTCGGGATCGATGATGCTCCGCTCGCCGGGCGCGAAGACGACCGGCTCAACGTCGCCTTCGATCGTCATCAGCTCCGAACGATCGTTGGCGAAGCGCACCTGGACGGCGCGGCTGGCGTTGCTGTCGCCGGCGATGGTGAGCCGTACGCGGCCGGTCATCGGCGCGAAGTCGTAGGCCGTGGCGACAGTCTTCTTCGTCACCGCGACGGCGACGCCTTCGACGATGTCGACGCCCGGCAGCGCGGTGTTGAACGTGAACGATGCGGACGGCGGGACGATCTTGCGCGGCGGGATGGTGAAGTCGCGCGGCGTGGTGTCGAGATAGTTCCAGCGCCGCGCCGGCGGCCGCCCGAGACGAAGCGGCGCGGCGACGAACTGCGGGGCGGAGTCGCGCACGAGGAGGTCGGGCGTCCAGCGTTTGACGATGTGCCATGAGGCGTCGGTGATGGCGAGGTTCTGGTACTCGGCGGCGATGTCGACGGCGGCGATGAGTCCGCCGACGCCGTTCGGGCTGCGCATGGCCACGACGATGCGGTTTCCCTTCGTGCGCGCCAGCGGCGTGACGTCGTAGACGTCGAGCGTCGGCTGCTCCCCCACCCGCCGCCCGCCGATCTCGCGGCCGTTGAACCAGAGCGTGTACTCGGGGTCGCCGGCGATCTTGATCTTCGTGAAGTAGCGGTTCGGCGGAAGGTCGAAATCCTTCGTGGCGAAGAACGCCTGCGCGTCGCCGGAAGCGATGCGGTGGTTGAGCCAGATCCACTCCGCGCGGCCGGTGTTGTCGAAAAACTTGTGCGAGTAGAGGAGCTGGAGCCGGCTGAAGGCGAAGGTGAAGAGGAGGAGGAACCCGAAGACGATCGACAGGCGCCGCATCAGATCGCGATCGGGTGCGGAGATAATGTCGGCCGCCTGCATGAGGACGGTGATTGTAATTCCCGCGCGCTGGGCATCGACGCGCTTCCCCGGCAAGCCGTTGGCGTTGATCGCCGGCGTGTCGCTGATCCAACGCGTGTACGAGCGCGCGGTGCTGTCTCGCCTGGCGTCGGCCGTGTACGTGGCTACCGACGACGAGCGCATCGCCTCGCACGTGTCGTCGTTCGGCGGGCACGTGCTCCAGCCCGAGGGCGATTTTCAAAGCGGTACCGACCGCATCGCCGCGGCCGTGCGCATGCTCCCGTCCTGCGACGCCGTCGTCAACGTCCAGGGCGACGAGCCGCTGATTGACCCGCTCGTGATCGACCAACTCATCGAGGCGCTCTCCGAATCCGAGATGGCGACACTCGCCTGCCCCCTGCTGACGGACGAAGAGTTCGCCGCGCGCGACGTCGTGAAAGTCGTCGCCGACCTCGCCGGCCACGCCCTCTACTTCTCGCGTGCCCCGATCGGCTCGCGCGACACCGCCCTCCGCCACATCGGCATCTACGGCTACCGCGCCGAGACCCTCCAGCACTTCACCGCCCTCGCCCCCGCCCCGCTCGAGCGCGCCGAGTCGCTCGAGCAACTGCGCGCCCTGCAGAACGGGATGCGCATCCGCGTGCTGCAGACGCCGAAGCCGCACCTCGGCGTCGACCGGCCGGAGGACGTGGGGCGGGTGGAGGAGGAGCTGGGGCGGATGGGAACCCACTAGTGCCTGCGCTCCGAGGTAGCCTCGGAGCGAAAGGAGCGGGAGCATGAATGACGAAGAGTTGAAGGAAAAGTTCCACCAGCTCACCTTGATGCTGGAGCGAACCCATAGCGACTACGCGATGCTGAACATCGCAATCGGTGGACTCGACGCGCAAATCGAGTTACTGAAGGATGAGCTGACGATGCCGAGTGGAAAGGTGACCCAGCGGTTCGCGAAATTGGAAACACAGATCCAACAGCTCAGCGCAAAACCGGTGCAGTAATCTCCCAGTTGTAGAAATTCTTTCGCGTCGCAGAGAGGGGCCTCGGAGTTGACTTGACTCCGAGGTACCCTCGGGCTCGTCGAAAGGAACGGTATGGAAGACAAGAAACTCATCGCACTCCTGGACGAGAAATTCGCGGAAGTCAACGCGCGCTTCGATGCGGTCGACAAGCGCTTCGATGGAGTCGACAAGCGCTTCGATGGCGTCGACAAGCGCCTCGATGCGGTTGACACGCGCTTCGATGGAGTCGACACGCGCTTCGATGGCGTCGACGGCCAATTCGAAGGCATCAACTCTCGCCTGGATAACCTCGAAACCGAAGTACGGAAACTTCGTGTCGACGCTCACGAGAACAACGTCAAGATCCAGCGCAACAACGAGCTCATTGAAGCCGTCGACCAAAAAATCGAGCGCTTCCGCGGTGAAGCGATTGACGAGCTCAAAGACATTCGCGGGGACATCCGCGTCTCCTTCACCATGCTCGGCAAGCGCATCACCGACCTCGAGAACGCGCACTGACTTGCCCGCCCTCCCCGCCTCGTCTAAAATCCTTTCCATCGGTGGCAACGATGCGTCTCAACCTCGGGGGTAGTCGTTCGTGAGCGCAAGGCTCACACCACACTTCTCACCATCCCCAGCCACACGAGTCCCCTCCAAACAACCCGCTGTTCAGCACGGGAGACGAACCTCATGAGCACGAAATACATCTTCATCACCGGCGGCGTCGTTTCGGGACTCGGCAAAGGCATCGCGGCCGCCTCCATCGGCGCTCTTCTGGAGGCGCGCGGCTTCAAGGTCACCCTCCAGAAATTCGACCCCTACATCAACGTCGATCCCGGCACCATGTCGCCGTTCCAGCACGGCGAGGTCTTCGTCACCGACGACGGCGCCGAGACCGACCTCGACCTCGGCCACTACGAGCGCTTCACCTCCATGCGCGCCACGCGCAAGAACAACTTCACCACCGGCCGCATCTACCTCAAGGTCATCGAGAAGGAGCGCCGCGGCGACTACCTCGGCAAGACCGTGCAGGTCATCCCCCACATCACCGACGAGATCAAGAAGTGCATCCGCGAGGTCAGCGACGGCGTCGACGTCGTCATCGTCGAGATCGGCGGCACCGTCGGCGACATCGAGTCGCTGCCGTTCCTCGAAGCCATCCGCCAGTTCCGCCAGGAAGTCGGCCGCGGCAACGCGCTCAACATCCACGTCACCCTCGTCCCGTACATCAAGGCCTCGGACGAGATGAAGACCAAGCCGACGCAGCACTCCGTGCAGAAGCTCCGCGAGATCGGCATCCAGCCCGACATCCTCCTCTGCCGCAGCGAGCGGGCCATCCCCGAGGACATGAAAAAAAAGATCGCCCTCTTCTGCAACGTCGAGGAGGAGTCGGTCGTCTCCGCGCTCGACGTCGAGTTCATCTACCAGGTCCCGCTGGCCTTCTCGCGCGAGGGGCTCGACGAGATCCTCCTCGACAAGCTCCACCTCCCGCACGAGGAGATCGGCGCGCTGACGAAGTGGGAAGAGATCGTCCGGAAGATGCGGCACCCCGAGGACGAGGTGCGCATCGGCTTCGTCGGCAAATACGTCGAGTTCGGCGATTCCTACAAATCGCTCAACGAGGCCCTCACGCACGGCGGCATCGCCAACAACGTCAAGGTGCGCATCGTCTACATCGACTCCGAGTCGCTCGAGGAGGAGGGCTACCACGGCGAGCTCGCCAGCGTCGACGGCATCCTCGTCGGCCCCGGCTTCGGCTCGCGCGGCGTCGAGGGGAAGCTCCGCGCCATCCGCTATGCGCGCGAGAAGCGCATCCCCTACTTCGGCATCTGCCTCGGTATGCAGTGCGCGACGATCGAGTTCGCGCGCGACGTCTGCGGCATGGTCGGCGCGAACTCGACGGAGTTCGACGACGAGGCGCCGTACAAGGTCATCTACAAGCTGCGCGACCTCATCGGCGTCGACGCCCTCGGCGGCACGATGCGCTTGGGCAAGTACCCGTGCGCCCTCAAGGAAGGCTCCATCGCCCGCGCCGCGTACGGCACCGAGCTCGTCGAAGAGCGCCACCGCCATCGCTACGAAGTCAACCCCGAGTACGTGCCGCAGCTCGAGGAGCGCGGCTTCCGCGTCACCGGCGCCTCGCCCGACGGCAAGTTCGTGGAGATGATCGAGCTCGAAGGGCATCCGTGGTTCGTCGGCTGCCAGTTCCATCCCGAGTACAAGTCGCGCCCCGCCGCGCCGCACCCACTGTTCCGCTCGTTCATCGCCGCGGCGCGCGCGTTCAAGAGCTCGACGAAGACGACGATGCAGATGCCGGCGCCGGCCGAGACGGAGCTCGTATGAGAGCGGTCGCCGGCGGCGTAGCCGGCCTGATCGTGGCGTTCGTCTGCGTGCAGGCCGCGGAGATGATCGTGCATCAGCTCTATCCGTTTCCGCCCGGCGCGGACATGCACGACATGACCACGATCAAGAAATTCGTGGCCACGCTGCCGCTGACGGCGATGCTGCTCGTCCTCGCCGGCTGGCTGATCGGCACGCTGCTCGGCACGTTCGTCGCGGCGAAGATCGGGCGCAGCCGCGTGCCCGCGTACGTCGTCGGCGTGTTGCTCCTCTGCGGAGGGATCGCGAACTCGTTCATCATCCCGCAGCCGGTCTGGTTCACGGCCGCGTCGGTCGTGATCTTCATCGCCGTGCCGTTCGCCGGCGTCGCGATGGCCAAGCCGGCGCAGCCCGCGATGGCCTGACGTGGCCAAGCGCGCCGTCGTCTTCTTCGTCCTCCTGGCGTGGTGCGGCTTTCTCCTGGCCGGGCGCGTCTGGCGCTCGCATCACCTCACCTACGCGTTCCTCGCCTGGAATCTCTTCCTCGCCGTCATTCCCGCGGTCGCCGGCGCGTTCGTCCTGACCGCGCGCGCAACGGCGGCGCGCCTGATGTGGGCGGTCGTCTGGCTCCTCTTCCTCCCGAACGCGCCGTACATCGTCACCGACTTCGTGCACCTCGTGCCGCGGCCGCCGATCCCGCTCTGGTACGACGTCGCGCTGCTCCTCTCCTGCGCCGGCACCGGACTCCTTCTCGGCTACAGCTCCGTCGCCGACGTCCAGGACGCGGTGACGCAGCGCTTCGGCGCGGCGTCCGGCTGGCTCATCGCCATCGTCGCGCTTCTCCTCTCCGGCTTCGGCGTCTATCTCGGCCGCTTCCTCCGCTGGAACAGCTGGGATCCGATCGCGAACCCGGCCGAGCTCCTGAACCGTCTCGGCGGCTACGGCCTCAATCCGCTCTCGCACCCGCGCACCGTCGCCGTCACCTTCGTCTACGGCGTCTGCTTCGCCCTCGGATACGCGGCCCTGCACGTCATCGGCACGACGACCATGCGCGGCCGATGACGTGCAGCGCTCGCCCGGCTAGTACTCGTGTGCGCCGATGTCGTACGAACCGCTCACGCGCGCCGTCCCCCAGTAGTCGTGCGTCACGAGCGACTCGCTGTAGCCGGCGTTGATGCACGGCGAGGTCGACTGCAGCTTGTAGTCCGACGCGCCGCCGCCGTTGCTCGGATTCACGAGCAGCGGATCGCTGGTGATGTCCCCCGGGCCGGGGAACGTGTGCCCCGACAGCCCGCCGAACCAGTCGTTGTTGCGCCAGGTGATGCCGGCCGACGGGGCGATGGCCGAGTATTGCGTCGTGTACGCGTCGACGATGTTGTTCTCGATCGTCGTCGTGTCGGTGAGATTCGTCCCCGGATCGTCGACGACGATCGTCGCCGAGGCCGAGTGGTAGAAGGTGTTGTTCGCGATCGTCGTGTCGTGCAGTCCGCCGCCGTAGTCGTAGTTGCCGTACGCGAAACCGGTGTACGTCCAGGCCGTGATGTTGTTCGAGATCAGCAGGTCGGTCGACGGTTTCTGCACCGTGTAGTACTCGTTGGCCACGTTGATGCCGCCGGCCGCATGGCCGTCGCGGTAGTACTGCGAGGGGTTCGCGCCCCAGCCGGTGATGATGAAATTCGAGTCGACCGTCACGTGCCGGCCGTTGTCGACGTAGATGTTCGCGCTGAAGTTGTCGTAGACCGTGTTGTTCGCGATCGTGGCGTAGTCGCCGTCGATGAAGTCGATCCCTTCGCCGAAGCTCTCGTGCACGTAGTTGTTCACGAACGTGATGTGGTCCGACTGGAACGACGACATGGCCTGCTGCCAGCTGGTGCCGGGTGTCGAGTTCGACAGCACGCAGCGCTTGACGTCGTTGCCGTCGAAAGTGATGTCGTGCGTCGTGTCGATCGTCGTGCAGCCGGCGCTGATGCCGACGGTCTGGCAGTCGTGGACCTTGTTCCAGCGCACCTTGATGTTGTCGGCATCCCAGACACCGATGCCGCCCTTCGGCCCGTTCTTGACCTCGAAGCCGTCGAAGCGGACGTAGGAGCACTCGTCGATGACGACCACGTCGTTCGTCGTCGTGCCGGTCCCATCGATGATGGGCGTCTCACCGGTGTAGTTCTGGATCCGGATGGGGTTGGCGTCGGTCCCGTACTTGTGCCAGACCGTGACGCTCTCGTTGTACGTGCCGGCGCGGACGTTGAGCACGTCGCCGGCCGCGCTGAGCATCGACACGCCTTTGGTGATCGTGGCGAACGGCGCGGCCAGTGTGCCGGGATTCGAATCGCTGCCGCCGCTCGCGGGCGGCGCGACGTACCAGGTGCCGCCGAGCGCGGCAGTGGCGATGAGGATGATTGCAGTTGCGACAATCGAGGATTTCATGGCGGGTTCAGCTCTCTCCGTAGTTGGTTTTGTGTGTCGCGGCGTTGATCCGCAACATCAAATAACTGCACGGATCCTGCCGCGGCTCACCCTCCGATGACGACTACAATGCGCAGCCGATGACGCGAGCGATCCGCATCACCGACGACATCAGCTTCGGCGGCGACAACCCGGCGCTCTTCATCGCCGGGCCATGCGTCATCGAGTCGCGCGAGCACGTGCTGGCGATGGCGCGAACGCTGCGCGCGCTGCGCGACGAGCTGAAGATCAACCTCGTCTTCAAGGCGTCCTTCGACAAAGCGAACCGGACTTCGATCGAGTCGTTCCGCGGCCCCGGCCTCGAGAAGGGCATGCAGCTGCTGCGCGAAGTGAAAGAAGAGACCGGCCTGCCGGTGCTCAGCGACATTCACGAGTGGCAGCAGGCCGCGCCGGCGGCGGAGGTGCTCGACGTCATCCAAATCCCCGCCTTCCTCTGCCGGCAGACGGATCTGATCGCCGCGGCGGCGCGCACCGGCAAGCCGGTCGGCGTGAAGAAAGGGCAGTTTCTGTCCCCCGAGGAGGCGAAGAACATCCTCGACAAGGCCGCGGAAGCGGGTAACGAGCGCGTTTTCATCACCGAGCGCGGATCGTCGTTCGGCTACCAGAACCTCGTCGTCGACATGCGCGCATTCCCGGTCATCCGCGGCTTTGGCGCGCCGGTCGTCTACGACATCACGCACTCCATGCAGCGCCCGGGCGGCGAAGGGAAGCAGACCGGCGGCACGCCGCAGTTCGCGCGGCCGCTGGCGCGCGCGGCGGCGGCGGCGGGGGCGGACGGCTTCTTCATGGAAGTGCACGACAACCCGCCGGCCGCGCTGAGCGATCGCACGACGCAGCTGCGGCCGGAGGCGGCGCGGGCGATCATCGAGGACGTGCTGGCCATTCGCGCGGCGGTGAGACCGATCTAGGGCGCAGAGCGCAGGGCGCGGGGCGCAGGGCGGGGGGCGCAGATGGCGTTCTCGCGGCTGCACGACTTCAGGCCGAAACGGTGCGACCGCGACGGCCACCACCTGCGCTCTGCCCCCTGCGCCCTGCGCCCTGATACTCTTCGTCCGATGTCCAAATGGCGCCGCTGGATCGCTGTCGCGATCGCCGTCTACCTCCTGCTGGTCCTGCTCGACCGCTTCGTCCTCGTCGAGCTCTTCGTGCGCCGCTGCGGCATCGCCCTCGGCGCCGCACTCTTCGAGTCGTTCGCCCTCATCGGCTGCGGCTACGCCGTGCGCGGCGCGATCCGGCGGCGGTGGGAGTGGAGCGAGCTCGATCTCCCGCGCGACCTCCTCGTCGGCTACCCGATCTTCGGCGCGCTCTGCTTTCTCCTCGGCCTGGCCAGCACCGCCGCGCCGCTCATGCTCGCGCTGCTCGTCGTCGCCGGCGTGTGGGGCATCTACGCCGTCGTGCGGCGCTACGAATCGCGGCCGGCGACGCTCGGCCACGTCGGCCTGCCGCCGTTCGCGATCGGCGCCATCATCCTCGTTGGGCTGGTCATGGCGCAGGCGCCGCCGTCGTCGCTCGACGAAGTCGCCTACCACCTCGCGGTGCCGTGGACGTGGGTCAAGGAAGGGCGGGCCATCGCCCTGCCGCTGCTCTCGCACTCGTACTTCCCGCTCGGCATCGAGTCGGCCGACCTCCCGCTCCTCGCCCTCTTCGGCGCGCTCGGCGGCGGCATCGCCTCGCACTTCCTCCACCTCGGCGCCGCCATCGCCGCGGCGGTCGTGGCGTGGAACCTGACCGGGCGCAGCGCCCTCGCCACCGCCGCGATCGTGACGACGCCCGCGCTGGCCATCACCGCCGGCTGGTCGCTCGTCGACTGGCCGCTCGTCGGGCTCGTGCTCGTGGCGCTGGAGGCCGTCGACGACGACGCCCGCTTCGCCGCCGCCCTCGGCGCGGGGCTGCTGACGAAGTACACCTTCCTGCCGATCGCGCTCATGCTCGTCGTCGCCAGCCGGCGATGGCGCGCCGCGCTCCCCGCGCTCGCCGTCGGCTGCGTCTTCTTTCTTCGCAACCTGATCCTCACCGGCAACCCGCTCGCGCCGTTCTTCACCAGCCTTGCGCCGCACGTCGCGCATTACCGCGGCGCCGCGTATCTCTCCGACTACGTCTTCGACGGCAAGTTCATCGACGAGAGCCTCGGCGCGTCGCTGCTCGCGCTCCTGCCGCTGACCTCCGGCCTCATCCCGATCCTCCTCGCCGCGGCGGCCGTGGCCCTCTTTTTCCTCGCTCCCTCCGCGCGCATCCTCCTCCCGTTCGCCGTCGTCCCGGCGGTCGCGGCCGCGCGCAACCTCGGCCAGTCGCGCACGCTGCGCGTCCTCCTCGCCGCCGCCGTTGCCGCGCAGCTCTTCCTCGTCGCCTACTACGTCGATCGCACCGGCGTCTTCGCTCTCCTCGGCGCGACGCAATCCGACGAGGAATACCTCGTCAAGGCGCGCGCGTCGTACGTCACCATCGAAAGCATCGACGCCCTGCTCCCGCCCAATGCCGTCGCCCTCGTCGTCGGCCTCAACGAGACGTATTGGTTCGAGCACCGCGTGCGCGGCGGCGGCAACTTCGACGGCCCGCGCGTCTCCGCCTACCTCGAGCAGCCGGCGGCCGATGCGCTCTACGCGAAGCTCAAGCGCGACGGCATCACCCACGTCGCCGTCGTCTCGCTGCCGCCGCCCACCACGGTCGACAAAAAAGTCGAAGAGCGCGAGACTGAGCTCTCGCCGGGCGCGCAGCGGACGATGTCGCAGACCCTCGACCACTTCGCGGCCGGCGTCGTCTCGCGCGGCGCGGCCACGGTGTTTACACTGCGCTGATGGAGGAGCAAATGGAAAAAGTGATCGGCATTGGCGGCGTCTTCTTCAAGTCGGAAGACGCGCCGAAACTCTGCAACTGGTACCGCGACCACCTCGGCATCGACGTCGATCCGGCGTACGGCGGCACGATGTTCGGCGAGACCGTCTGGACGATCTTTCCGTCCACGACGAAGTACTTCGACAAGCCGTGCATGGTCAACTACCGCGTCCGCGACCTCGACGCCATGCTCGCCCAGCTCCGCGCGGCCGGCGCCGTCGTCGACCCGAAGGTCGACGACAGCGAGTACGGCCGCTTCGGCTGGGCGGTCGATCCTGAAGGAAACCGGATCGAGCTGTGGCAGCCGCCGGCTACGGACAAGTAGCGAATGCCTGCGTGTCCGTGACGGCGGGCGCCGATTGCCCGAAGTAATTGAAGTAGCGCTTCGTCACTCCCGCCCGCACGTCCGTGACGGCGAGCTGGTAGTGCACGTTCGTCGTCGCCGCAGCGAACACCCACTTGTAGTTGTTGAGCGGGCAGCCGTCGAGCACCTTCACCAGCAGCTCCCAGTTGTCGGCGCCGAAGAACCAGAAGAGTCCCGACGTCGAGTTCGAGCCGGGAACGACGGTGCCGACGCCGCGCGTGCCGTCGGGCAGCAGCCACTTCGACGTCACGGCGAAACGGTTCGGGGTGATGCAGAGCTGGGACGAATTCGTCGAGCCGCAGTTGAGCGCGACCGCCGAGGTCAGGTACGCCGCGGTGCCGGCCGTCGTGCCGTTGCGGCCGGCGATGGCGTCGGCGGCGTTGCCGTCGAGGTGGTAGACCGCCACGAGGCCCGGCTGCGGCGTGTCGATCGTTTTATTGATCCCGTCGCGGATCTGGTCCTGCGTCCGGGCCACGTTCCAGATCCGCACTTCGTCGAGCGCGTTCGCGTAGCTGAACCCGAATGCGGCGTCGCTATTGAAGCGCATCGGCGACGTGCTGGTCGTCATCGGCCCGGTCTCCGCCTTCGACGCCACGAGCTCGCCGTCGACGTAGTGCTTGCGGACCGCGCCGTCGTACGTAACGGCGATGTGCTGGAACTCGTTGGGCTGCACCGTCCCGCCGTCGAAGAGGCTCGCCGTGCCCTTGATGTACGAGCGGAAGTTCGTGCCGCAAACGCCGATCCACCACGCCTGCTGGTAGTTCTTTCCGGCGATGCTCGTGCATCCGCCGGGGTCCGAGCCGGTGACCCACGCTTCGAACGTGAAGCCGGTCGTGAAATCGAAGGCACTGCTGGCCGGCACTTCGACGTAGCCGTGGCCGGAGCTCCGGACGAGGTACGCGCCGTACGGCTGCGCCGCCGCGGGCATCGCGGCGACGAGGAGCAAACTGCCGAGAAAAAGGGCAACCAAACGCGAGCGGGTCATATCGTCTCCTCCAAAAAAAACGGACAGGCAACACCGGCCTGTCCGTCAAATACGTTGCGGGTCGATTTTGCGTTAGACGGTCACTGCCTCCCCGACGCCGGCGGCCGCGCGCAGCGCGTCCACCTTGTCGGTCGCTTCCCACGTGAACTCCGGCTCGGTGCGGCCGAAATGGCCGTACGCCGCGGTCTTCTTGAAGATCGGACGGCGCAGCCGCAGCGACTCCATGATCCCGCGCGGCGTCATCTGGAAGTTCTCGCGGACGATGTCGACGAGCTTCTCCTGCTCGATCTTGCCGGTACCGAAGGTGTCGACGTAGACCGACACCGGCTCGGCCACGCCGATCGCGTACGCGAGCTGCACTTCGACTTCGTCGGCCAGCCCGGACGCGACGAGGTTCTTGGCGATGTAGCGGGCCATGTAGCACGCCGAGCGGTCGACCTTCGTGGGGTCCTTGCCCGAGAACGCGCCGCCGCCGTGGCGCCCGCGGCCGCCGTAGGTGTCGACGATGATCTTGCGGCCGGTGAGGCCGGTGTCGCCCTGCGGGCCGCCGATGACGAAGCGTCCGGTGGGATTGATGTGGAAGACGGTGTTGGCGTCGATCAGCTCGGCCGGCACGGTCGGCTTGATGACGCGGTCGATGATGGCGTCGCGAAGGTCGCGGCTGCTGACCGCGGGCGAATGCTGCGTGGAGATGACGATCGCAGAGGCGCGGACGGGGCGCTTGCCCTCGTACTCGATGGTGACCTGCGACTTGCCGTCGGGACGGAGGAAGTCGAGCTCGTTGGCCTTGCGCACGTCGGTGAGCTTGCGCACGAGCTTGTGCGCCAGCGTGATCGGCAGCGGCATCAGCTCCTCGGTCTCGCGGCAGGCGAAGCCGAACATGAGGCCCTGGTCGCCGGCGCCGCCGGTGTCGACGCCCTGAGCGATGTCGGGCGACTGCGGGTCGATCGACGAGATGACCGCGCACGTCTCGCTGTCGAAGCCATACTTGGCGCGCGTGTAGCCGATCTCGCGGATGGTGTTGCGGACGACGGAGGGGAAGTCGACGTAGGTCTTGGTCGTGATCTCGCCCGAGATCATCGCCATGCCGGTCGTGACCAGCGTCTCGCAGGCGACGCGGCCGAGCGGATCTTCGGCCAGAACGGCGTCGAGAATCGCATCGGAGATCTGGTCGGCGATCTTGTCCGGGTGCCCCTCGGTGACAGACTCCGAGGTGAAAAGGGTGCGGTAGGCCATTGTGGGGGGTGCTCCTCCGTTGAAATCGCGCAATCCTAGCAGATTTCAGCGGATTGGCGAGGGCCGGAACGGCTCGCGCGGGTTGGGAGGGACAGGCGCCAGCGCATGGTCGAGAATGAGCACGCCCTGGATGTATTCGGCGCGGCCGCCGAACTCATCGATCGGCGCGTATCCGCGCGCCGTGACCGACCAGTCAAACGAGTTGTGGAAGCGGAACCCCGGCCCGCTGCTGCATCGCCAATCGATGAAGTAGTCGCCGTTCGCGTCCGTCGTCGCGGCGCCGAGGTAGTTGACCGTCGCGCCGGCGATCGGCTTCCCGGTTACGGCATCGCGCACCCTGCCGTAGAGCGCCCAGCACGTCGGATCGAGCACGAGGAACTTGCGCGACTCGGCGCGCGGTACGACGTCGATGTAGCCGACGCTCCCACCGGCGTCCGCTTTCACCCAGACCATGTACCTTCCGGGCGCGAGGCCGTCGATCTCGAACGAGCCGTCCGCCGCCGTGAGCGCCGTGACATTGCCGGCCATGACGAGCGCGCCGTTCACCGGCTCCTCCGCGCCATTCGCGTGATGCGCGACGACGACGCCGTGAAGGGCGGCGAGCGCGGCAGCAAGAACGGCGGCGTGCAGCATCGCCGTTGATACGCGCCGCTCGCCGCGTCCGTCTGGCCGCCCCCTTGCAAACTCGGCAGTGATGCTCAAGGCCCGCGACATCGGTGCGTACCGCGATCTCCTCGTTCTCTTCACGCGATACGGCCGCAAGGACTTCCGGCTCTCGTTCGCTCCCGAGGACGTCATCGCCGCCGAGGATGGCGGCGAGGTCATCGAGCCGGACGTCGCCAAACGCGCCAAAGCCTTCGCCGAGTCGCTCAAGACGATGGGGCCGAGCTACGTCAAGTTCGGCCAGGTCCTTTCGACGCGGCCCGACATCGTGCCGCCCGAGTACATCGCCGAGCTCGAGTCGCTGCAGGACTCCATTGCGCCGTTCTCCTTCGCCGAGGTCGAGCGCATCGTCGAGGAGGAGCTCGGCGTGCGCATCTCCAAGGCCTTCGACACGTTCGAGTCGACGCCGCTCGCCGCCGCGTCGCTCGGCCAGGTTCACCGCGCCGTCCTCCGCGACGGCGCCGAGGTCGTCGTCAAGGTCCAGCGGCCGAACGTGCGCGAGCAAGTGCGCGAGGAGATGCAGGTCTTTCACGACATCGCCCAATCGCTCGAGCAGCACTCCGACATCGCCCGCAAGCTCAACCTCGTCGGCGCCATCGAGCAGGCGAAGCTCACGATGACGAACGAGCTCAATTACCTGCAGGAGGCGCGCAACGCCGAGGTCCTGCGCCACAACCTCGCGCCGTTCCCGCGGATCTACGTGCCGCGCGTCGTCCACGACCTCACCACCTCGCGCGTGCTGACGACGGAGCTCGTGCGCGGGCGCAAGGTCTCCAAGCTCACGCCGCTCGCGCTCGTCGACCACGACTACGCCGAGCTCGCCGGCGTCATCACGCGCGCCTACCTCAAGCAGATCTGCGTCGACGGCTTCTGGCACAGCGACCCGCACCCCGGCAACCTCTTCATCCGCGACGTCGACGACGGCGCGCAGCTCGTCCTCCTCGACTTCGGCCAGGTCAGCCACATCAGCCACGAGCTGCAGGACGAGATCATCAAGCTGCTGCTGGCCATCTCCTCGAACCGCGGGCACGAAGTCGCCGACGCCTGCGTGCGCATGTCGGAGCTGCAGGAAGGCTTCGACGTCACGCACTTCATCAAGGACATCTCCACGATCGTGGCGAACTTCCATGAGGCCGACGTCCGCCAGGTCAACGCCGGGCAGCTGATCTTCAGCGTGATCGCCATCGCCAACGGCAACGGCGTGAAGGCGCCGGCGGAGCTGGCCATGCTGGCCAAAACTCTGCTGCACCTCGACGGGATCACGAAGAAGCTCGACCGCGAGTTCGATCCGCAGAGCGTGATCCGCGGCTACGCCGAGGAGCTGATCGCGCAGAAGCTGATGCAGAAGTTCAATCCGCGGAACTTCTACCCCGCGCTGCTCGACCTCAACCAGCTCGTCCTCGACCTCCCCCACCGCGCCCGCGAGATCCTCGACCAGACCGCCGCGGGGCGCCTGACCGTGGCGATCAAGCTGACGCAGGCGGAGGTGTTCCTCGCCGGCATTCACAAGATCGCGAACCGCATCACCGTCGGCGCGGTGGCGGCGGCGCTGCTGATCTCCTCGACGATGCTGATGCGCGTGCCGAGCCGCTTCTCGATCCTCGGCTACCCAGGCCTCGCCGTCGTCGGGTACTTCATCTCCATGGTCGTGGCGCTCTACCTCGTCGTCTCGATCGTGATGCGCGACCGCCAGGATGAGGAGAAGGCGAAGACGAAGGGGCCTTAGTAGCGATTAGCGATTGGCGGTTAGCGATTAGGGAGGGCGGGCTAACCGCCAACCGCTAACCGCCAACCGCTAATCAGAACCCTTCCAACAGATTCGTCACCAGCGTCTCCGCAAACCTCACCGCGATCTCGCGAATCGCGCGGGTCTCCTGGTCGAAGACGTCGGTCGACTCCACGTTCGTCTGGTAGTTCTCGGTGAAGCGGTACTGGTCGTTCTTCCACAGCACCTTGTCCTCGGCGCGGTGGTCGACGAGCACGATGTTCGCGGTGATGGCCACCTGGTATTGCGTGGCGCGCCCCTGCGCGTTGAAGGCGATCGGGAAGATGCCGAAGCTGTCGATCGAGCCGCGGAGGATGATGTCGGCGTCCGTCGGATTCGTCACCAGGCGCAGCCGGCCGCGCGACACGAACTCGTCCGCCACCGCCTGCGTGACGCGCTGCTCGAGCTCGACGCGCGTGGTGCGGTTCACGAACGCCGGCACCTGGATCGTGTGCACCGTCGGCGGCAACAGATTCTGCGCGCGCCCGACCAGCGTGTAGCCGCAGCCGGAGCCGAGCAGCAGGCAGCTCAGAACGAGGAGCCGCGTCATCGTTTGTACGTCACCTGGATCCCGCTGTCGTCGAGCTTCTTCTTCTTCGACATCTCCTCGAACTTGGCCATGTCGTACTCCCAGATCAGCGTCTGCCCTTCCGTGCGCGTGGCGTTGCTGGAGACGACCTTGAACGGCGCGGTGATGCGGTAAGTCACGCGCATCTTCGCGAACGCGTCCTTCATCATCTTCTCGGTGTCGGGATCGATCTTCGGTCCGCCGCCCTCCTTCGCTTCCTCCTGCACCTTCTCGGTCGGATTCTGCGGCTTCGTGCGGATGGTGATCGTGTTCCCCTTTTCCATCACCTCGAGCCCTTCGAACGGCGTGTCGACGACGCTCTTCTTCGTCGGGTCTTCGCTCTTCGACGACGGCATCTTCACGCCGACGAGCTGATTGAGCTTCTCGAAGCTGTACTTGAAGTACGTGTCGACGCCGAAGTCGTGCTCCTTGGCGTTGAAGGAGAGGAGCTTGACGCCCGGCGGCAGCCCCTTCTCGATGTCTTCCTTCTTCGGCACGTCGCCGCCGCCGTCCTGCTTGGTGGCGTTCTTCTTCGCCGACTTCCGGAACTCCTCTTTCGCCTTGGCCATCTCCTCGGGCGGGACGGGGCCGGTCTTCCCCTCCATGGCCCGTCCCATCTGGGTCATGATCACGACCATCGGCTCCATGTCGATGCCGAGGTGGAAGTCGGCGGTGCCGGAGAGGTCGTTCTTCAGGACGATGGCGTTGTCGATCTGAAAGCAGCCGCTCAGAAGCAAAAGGACAGCGAGAGCCACGCTTTGTTTTTTCATCTGATCACCAGGTTCACCAGCTTACCCGGAATGTAAACGCGTTTCACGATTTCCTTGCCGGCGAGCCACTTCTGCACGCCGTCGTTGGCGGCGACGGCGGCGAAGACCTGCTCCTCCGACGCGCCGCTCGGCACTTCGACCTGCCCGCGCAGCTTGCCGTTGACCTGCACGACGACCGTGGCGACGTCCTCTTTCATCAGCTCGGGATCGGCGACCGGCCACGCGGAGGTGAGGATGAAGCCTTGCCCGTCGAGGCGCGCCCACATTTCCTCGGTGATGTGCGGCGCGAACGGATGGAGGAGCTGCAGCAGGACGAGATAGGCATCGCGCACGGCTTCGCCGCGGCCGAGGGCGTCGCCGATCGCGTTCGACAGCTCCATCAGCGCCGAGATCGCGGTGTTGAACTCGAAGCGGTCGATGCGCTGCGTGACCGCGGCGATCGTCTGGTGCATCTTGCGAAGGAGCTCGCGCGACGGCGTGCCGCTCGTCAACGACGCTTCGCCGTACGTCCAGACGCGATTCAGGAACCGCGACGCGCCGACCACGCCCTCATCCGACCACGCCGCCTCTTTCTCCGGCGGCGCGATGAAGAGCGTGTACACCCGCTCGGTGTCGGCGCCGTATTTCTCGATCAGCACGTCGGGCGGCACGACGTTGAGGTGCGACTTCGACATCTTCCCCACCTCGGCGATCAGCGGCTCGTCGCCGCGATACGGCTTGCCGTCGCGGAACTCGACCTCGTCGAGGCCGACCCAGCCGCCGCTCTGATCCTTGTATCCCTCTTTCGTGATCACGCCCTGGTTGAACAGCCGCGCGAACGGCTCCTCGAAGTTGACGAGGCCCATGTCGTACAGCGTCCGGGTGATGAAGCGCGCGTAGAGCAGGTGCAGGATGGCGTGCTCGATCCCGCCGATGTACTGGTCGACCGGGAGCCAGCGATTCACCAGCGCCGAGTCGAAGATCTTCGTCTCGTCGCGCGGCGTGATGAAGCGGCAGAAGTACCACGACGAGTCGACGAACGTGTCCATCGTGTCGGTCTCGCGCCGCGCCGCGCCGCCGCATTGCGGGCAGGTGGCGTTCACGAAGCGCGCGTCCTTCGCCAGCGGGTTCCCCTCGCGCCCGGTGAACGGCACGTCGAGCGGCAGCGTCACCGGAAGCTGCTCCTCGGGCACCGGCACCATCCCGCAGCGGTCGCAGTAGAGCATCGGGATCGGCGTTCCCCAGTAGCGCTGGCGCGAGATCAGCCAGTCGCGCAGGCGGTAGCGGACCATCTTTTTGCCGATGCCGCGCCGCTCGATCTCGGCGATGATTTTCTCCACCGCGTCCGCGAACTTGAGCCCGTCGATGAGCGGCGAGTTCACGGCCACGCCGTGCTCCTTGTCGGCGTACGGCAGCTCGCCGCCGTCCACGACGCGGCGGATCTCCAGCCCGTACTGCTTCGCGAAGTCGAAGTCGCGCTCGTCGTGCCCCGGCACGGCCATGATCGCGCCGGTGCCGTACTGCATCAGCACGAAGTTGCCGAGCCAGATCGGGATCTCCTCGTTCGTGAACGGATTGGTCGCCGTCTTGCCGGTGAAGCGCCCTTCCTTCCCCGCCTCCTGCCGCTCGAGGTTGCTCTGGTTGCGGACGCCGGCGATCCACTGCTCGATCTCGGCGCGCCGCGGGCTGTCGGCGATGAGCGCGGCGACGTCGGGGTGCTCGGGCGCGAGGACCATGAACGTCGCGCCGTAGATGGTGTCGGGGCGCGTGGTGAAGATGCGGATCGACTTGCCGAGCGACGGCACGGGGAACTCGACGTCGGCGCCGACCGAGCGCCCGATCCAGTTCCGCTGCATCAGCTTGACCTTCTCCGGCCAGTCGGCGAGCGAGTCGAGGCCGGCGTCGAGGCGGTCGGCGTAGTCGGTGATCTTGAAGAACCACTGCTCGAGCTCGCGCTGCACGACCTCGGCGCCGCAGCGCTCGCATCGCCCGTCGACGACTTGCTCGTTGGCGAGCACGGTCTGGTCGTTCGGGCACCAGTTCACCGGCGCCTTGCCGCGGTACGCCAGGCCGCGCTTGTAGAGCTGCAGGAAGAGCCACTGGTTCCAGCGGTAGTACTCCGGCTCGCACGAGGCGAGCTCCTTCGACCAGTCGTAGAGGATCCCCCAACGCGCGAACTGCGCCTTCATCCGGGCGATGTTGCCGAGGGTCCATTCGCGCGGGTGCGTGCCGCGCTTGATGGCGGCGTTCTCGGCGGGAAGGCCGAACGCGTCCCATCCCATCGGATTGAGAGCCATGCGCCCGCGCATGCGGAAGGCGCGGAAGATCGCGTCGCCGAGGATGTAGTTGCGGCCGTGGCCGACGTGGAGGTCGCCGGACGGGTACGGGAACATGTTCAGCATGTAGAACTTCTCGCCGGCGCGGGCGACGTCGACCTCGGCGACGCCGGCATCCGCCCAGCGCTGCTGCCACTTCGTCTCGATCTCGGAGGGGGTGTAAGGCATAGGCGCGGGAGTATCTCAACAGTCGTAAACAAATGTCACGGGGCCGTCGTTTTCCAGCGCAACGATCATCATTTCGCGGAAGCGGCCGGTCTTCACGTCGATGCCGGTCGACGCGAGCTCGCTCGCGAAGAGCTCGAAAAGCTCGCGCGCCCTCCCCGGCTCCTCGGCGTGGTCGAAGCTGGGACGCCGCCCCTTCGCGATCGAGCCGGCGAGCGTGAACTGCGACACCGCGAGGATCGCGCCGCCGGCGTCGCGGACGTCGCGGTTCATCTTGCCGGCGTCGTCGCTGAAGATGCGGAGCTCGCGGATCTTGCGCGCCGCGTCGCGCATCGCCTGCTCGCCGTCGCCCTTCTCGACCGCGGCGAGGACGAGGAGGCCGACGCCGATGGCGGAGACGAGCTCGCCGCCGACGCTGACGGAGGCGCGGCGCACGCGCTGGATCACGCACTTCATCGGAAATGCCGGATCGCCGCGATCACCACCGCCGGCGTCAGCAGGAGCAGGAACGCCCACTTCAGACGCGAGGCGATGCTCGCCACGATCGCGAGCGCCGGCGGCACGTCGTGCGCCGCGCGATAGTGCAGCACGAGCGCGATGAAGCAGACGTCCTCGCAGTAATCGAAGAACGCCGTCGCGTACGGAACGACGATCAGCCAGCGCCAGCCGCGCGGCCGCAGCAGCACGATCAAGACCGCGAAGCAGAGGCTGTAGATCGCCGGGAAGACGAGGTCGAGCTGTGTCTCTTGCGCGAGATACTGGTCGAGCTGCTTGGCCCGGTCGAAGCTCGGCAGGATGCGCTCGATGTCCGCGCGGCCGACGCCGTAGCGATGCCCGTCGAACGACTTCTCCGGATAGTGCGCTCCGTAGCGATTGAAGAGCAGGGAGAAGACGATCACGAGCGCGAAGAGGGCGGCGAACGACCACCACGCCGCGATCGCGTCGGTCCTGCGCCACAGCCAGTCAACCATGAGCGTCCATCATCGCTCTACGCCCGGTAGAAAACCACAGCGATCGCGCCGAATCGCTTACAATTCCGCCACCCACACAGGCTGCGCCCGTGTCGCGCCGGTCCATCGTCCGGCGCTGGAACTCACAACATCAAACGCAGGGAGAGCATCAATGATCAACAAAGCCATTTTGGTCGGGCGGCTCGGCAAAGATCCGGAGATCCGCTCGACGCCGAGCGGGCAGACCGTGGCCCGCTTCAGCATCGCCACCGACGAGAAGTTCACCGACCGCAACGGCGAGAAACAGGAGCGCACGGAGTGGCACAACATCGCCGCGTGGGGAAAGCTCGGCGAGATCTGCGGCCAATATCTCCGCAAGGGCAAGCTCGTCTACATCGAGGGCTCGATCCGCACGGACAGCTGGGAAGACAAGGAGTCGGGCCAGAAGAAGTACCGCACCGAGATCGTCGCCCGCGACATGAAGATGCTCGAGCGCAAGAGCGACGAGGAAGGCGGCTCGTACTCCGGCGGCGGCAACTACGCCGGCGCGCGCAAGAGCGGCCCGGCGCCGGCGCCGGAGCTCGAAGACGACGACGAGGTGCCGTTCTAGGGAACAGGTCACAGGGAACGGGTGACAGGTGAATCCATTCCCCTGTCACCTGTCGCGATCTCCTGGTACCCTCGTCGAATGTATCCGGGCGAGCGTTTCAACGCCATCACGCACATCGTCGGCTCCGTCCTGGCGCTGGCCGGCGGCGCTGTGGCGATCACGCTGGCGGCGCGGCACGGCGGCGCCTCGAAGATCGCCGCGGTGGCGATCTACGCGGCGATGCTCTTCATCCTTTATCTGAGCTCGACGCTCTATCACTCGCTGCGCGGCAAGCCGAAGCAGGTGTTCCACGTCTTCGACCACTGCGCGATCTATCTCCTCATCGCCGGCACCTACACGCCGCTCACGCTCGTGACGCTCGGCGGGAAATGGGGCTGGTGGCTCTTCGGCGTCGTCTGGACGCTGGCGATCCTCGGCGTGCTGAAGGACATCCTGCTGCACGGCCGCTACCGCGCCGTCTCCATCGTTCTCTACGCGCTCATGGGATGGCTGATCGTCATCGCCTCGCAGCCGCTCTCGCGGGCCATGCCGCGGCCGGGCGTCCTGCTGCTCGTCGCCGGCGGCGTCGTCTACACCGCCGGCATCGGCTTCTTCGCGATGTCGAAGCGCGTCGTGCACGCGCACGGCGTCTGGCACCTCTTCGTCATCGCCGGGAGCGTGTTTCACTACCTCGCCGTGGTGCGCTACGTGGCGATGGCCTAGGAGCGCCGGCGTCTTCGCCGGCTGGCGCGCAGGCGTCCCGCCTGCGTGCATGAGAGGCGGCGAGGACGCCGCCTCGCCGGCCGCCGAGACGGCGGCGCTCCATGCCTAGCTCACGCCGTACTTCTCCCGCAGCACGCGCAGGTGATGCCGCTCGTGTCCCAGGCAGATGTGCGCGAGCGCGCGGACGGAGACGGCGACGTTGTTCGCCGTGCCGCTGCGCTGCCACGCCTCGTCGGAGAAGCCGCGGAACGTGGCCAGCGTCGCCGCGCGCGCGGCGGCGTACTCCTCGGCGATCGAGCGCATCGAGCGCGCGTCGAAGTTCGCGTTGCGCATGTACTCGTTCTCGTCGAAGCCCGGCAGCGAGCCCTTGTCGCCGCGCGCGATCGCCAGCGCGCGATAGAGAAAGATCCGCTCGGCGTCGGTGAAGTGCCCGACGACTTCCCTGACGCTCCACTTCTCCGGCGCGTAGCGGTGCGCGGCCTTCTCATCGTCGATGCGCGCCAGCAGCGCCGCCGTCTCGCGCGACTGCGCCTCCAGCGCCGCCACGACGTCGTCCTCGGTGACATTCTTCACGTAGTTCGCGTAAAACGGTGCGTATTCGGTCGTCTCAGGGTGTCCAACGTTCGCCATGAAACGAATCATAATCGTGCTCGCCCTCGCCCTCCTGGCAACGAAACCGTGTCCGCCTGACCCGTGCCCGAACGGCTGCGACGACAAGGCCGACTGGATCGCCATCGGCCACATCGAGCACCTCCAGCATCATTTCGAGGGGATGCCGCTCAACAAGGACTTCTCCAGCTTCACGTTCGTCGTCGACACGTGGATCAAAGGCGGCGACAAGCTCCCGCGCCGGATCGAGTTTCAGACCGGCTGGTGCGAGAACCGCCAGACCATGCACGAGGGCAAGGGGACGTTCAAATTCTGGGGAGTCGACGGCGGCCCGCCGTGGCACTACCTCCACTTCGAGCAGGTGCCGCGCTAGGAGCGCCGGCGTCTTCGCCGGCTGGCGCGCAGGCGTCCCGCCTGCGTTCATGAGAGGCGGCGAGGACGCCGCCTCGCCGGCCGCCGCGACGGCGGCGTTCCATCGCGCCTAGCTATAGCTAAGTCCACTCCTCGCGGCCGGTGCGTCCCGTCCCCGGGGATCTTGAGCCCTTCCGCCGCTCGTCCTCGGGGATGACGGGCGGGCGCGGCGGGCGGGTGCGGTTCATCTCGTCGACGAAGCGCTCGGCCTCGTCGATGACGTCGTTCCACTGCGCGACCGGCGGCGGCGCGGCGGCGCGGAGCCGGGCGACGTGCGCGCGGTAGCGCTCGCCGTGAGCGATGGCCTGCTCGAAGCGCGCGCGGAAGGCGTCGTTCGTGTCGGCGAGTTGGCGGAGGTGGCGCTTGAGGTCGGGCACGCGCTCGATGTGGCTGGCGAAGCAGATGACGTCGTTGCCGGCGATGACGGCGCGGTCGGCGAGCATCTCGTACGCGCCGAGGTCGGCGACGGCGTGCATCTCCATGTCGTCGGAAACCGCCAGGCCGTCGAAGCCGAGCGTGCCGCGCAGCAGCTCCGTCGTGATGCGGCGGCTCAGCGTCGCCGGCGTCTCGGGATCGATCTGCGGATACGTCCCGTGCCCGACCATCACCGCGCCCGCCTCGGAGGCGAGCCGCGCGAACGGCACGAGGTCGCGCCCGAGCAGCTCCGCCTCCGACGACGTGATCACGGTCGTCGAATAGTGCGAGTCGGCCGAGCCGAGGCCGATGCCGGGAAAGTGCTTGAGGCAGGAGGCGGTGCCGGTCGCGTGCAGCCCGCGCATGAACGCGCCGGCGAGCTCCGCGACCGTCTCCGCGTCGTCGCTGAATGTCCTTCGCTCCAGCCCCTCGGGCGGCGTCTCGCCGCGCACGTCGACGACCGGCGCGAGGTCGACCTCGACGTCGAGAAAGCGCAGCGCCATCCCGATCACCCGCCCCGCCCACGCCGACATCTTCGCCGCGTCGGCGCCTTCCTCGAACGACTGCGCGCTCGGCAGGCCGGGGACCAGCTTGCGCAGGCGGTCGACGCGCCCGCCTTCCTGATCGATCATGAAGACGGGCGGCCGCTTGGCCATCGACTTGACCTCCGCGACCAGCTCGCGCAGCTGGCGCGGCGACTCGATGTTGCGGCCGAAGAGGATCACCGCGTACGGCGCGACGTCGAGGATGATCTGCCGCTCCAGATCCGTGAGCGCGGGGCCGGTCAGGCCGATGCCGAGCAGTTGTGTTCCCATCAGTTCTCGAGCGTCTCCTTCAATTTTGCGAGCTCGTTCAGCGCCTGAAGCGGTGTCAGCGCATCCAACTGCAATGAGCGCACCCTGTCGAGCACATCCTGCTCGCGCGTGTCGAAAAGTGACAGCTGGCGCGTCGGCGGCCGCGGCGTCGTGCGCGTCTCCTCGACCAGGTCGCGCTCGTGCCGCTCCAGCGTCGAGAGGATCTCGCGGGCGCGGTCGATGATCGAGTGCGGGATCCCGGCGAGCTTCGCCACCTGGATCCCGTAGCTCTTGTCCGCGGCCCCCTCGACGACCTTGCGCAGGAAGATGATCTGGTCGTTCCACTCCTTGACCGCGACGCTGTAGTTCGCCACGCGCGGCTTCGTCTTGGCCAGGTCGGTGACCTCGTGATAGTGCGTGGCGAAGAGCGTGATGCCGCCGCGCGACGGCGTGTCATGGAGGTGCTCGACGATCGCCCACGCCAGCGAGAGGCCGTCGAACGTGGCCGTGCCGCGGCCGACTTCGTCGAGAATGATCAGCGAGCGCTCGGTGGCGTTGTTGAGGATGTTCGCGGTCTCGTGCATCTCCACCATGAACGTCGACTCGCCGCGCGCGAGCTGGTCGGAGGCGCCGACGCGCGTGAAGATGCGGTCGAAGATGCCGAGGCGCGCTTTCGATGCCGGCACGAACGAGCCGGCCTGGTTGAGCAGGACGATCAGCGCTACCTGGCGTAGATAAGTTGACTTTCCGCCCATGTTCGGCCCGGTGATGACCTGGATGCCGTTGCGGTCGCGGAGGATGTCGGTGTGGTTCGGGATGAAGCGCTCCGAGGCGATCTGCTCGATGACCGGGTGGCGGCCGTCCTCGATGCAGATCTCGACGTCGTCGGAGAGCGTTGGGCGCGCATAGCGATGCCGCACGGCGATCGTGGCGAGCGAGGCCAGGGCGTCGACGTCGCCGACGACGCGCGCGGCCGCGAGGATCGATCCCGAGGACTTCGACACGGTCTCGAGCAGCGCGTCGTACAGCCGCACCTCGATCGCCTTCGCCTTCTCCTCGGCGCCGACGATTTTCTCTTCGAGCTCCTTGAGGTCGGGGGTGATGAAGCGCTCGGCGTTGGCGAGCGTCTGCTTGCGGATGTAGTCGCCCGGGACCTTGGCGAAGTTCGCCTTCGAGACTTCGATGTAGTAGCCGAAGACGGAGTTGAAGCGGATCTTGAGCGAGCCGATGCCGGTGCGCTCGCGTTCGCGCGCCTCGATCTGCATGAGGATGGACTTCGAGCCGTGGGCGATGGCGCGCAGCTCGTCGAGCTCGGCATCGACGCCCGCCTTGATCGCGCCGCCCTCGCGGATGTTGAGGGGCGGGGTGTCGGCGAGGGTGGCGGCGATGACGGCGACGACGTCGCGGAGTGTCATTCCGAGCGGCGCAGACCGCGAGGAATCCCCCGCGGCAGGGGATCCCTCGCTGCGCTCGGGATGACACGCGATCGCGTCGCGCAATGACCTCAGCAGCGGCCCCTTCAGCGGCCGCATCACCTCGACGAGCTCCTCCACCGTCATCAGCGAATCCGCCAGCGTCAGGCACTCGCGCGGCGTGGCGCTGCGCAGCGTCACGCGCGAGGCCAGGCGCTCGAGGTCCGCGATGCGCGCGAGGCGCTGGACCATCTGCTCGAGGATGGCGCGCGAGCGCGTCAGCTCGTCGACGGCGTCGTGGCGGTCGAAGATCTGCTCGCGCGACTTCAGCGGCCGGGCGATCCAGCGCCGCAGCGTGCGCGCGCCCATCGCCGAGCGCGTGGC
>Ga0070717_10000279_pt1 | contig 34991 bp, 25 predicted proteins | sample LARL113metaG_FD_71366 | JGI IMG/M metagenome (GOLD analysis project Ga0070717, IMG submission 71366) | Corn, switchgrass and miscanthus rhizosphere microbial communities from Kellogg Biological Station, Michigan, USA - LAR L11-3 metaG | ecosystem: Host-associated > Plants > Roots > Rhizosphere ...
GGTCCGACGCAGCTGCCCCTGGCGCAAATCGAAGTGTCAGGAAAAGCCAACAGCGTGGATGTGAACCGTGGGGTGACGCTGACGGTGGCGGGTCACGCGACCGATCCCGCCGGCGACATCAAGGAGCACTGGTTGGAGATTCGCAACCCGGCCGGGGTTTGGAGTTGGGAAGGCTGGCTCACCACCGCACCGTGGGACGGCGCGGTCGGCGGCACGGCCTCCGCGTCAACCAAATCGACTTCCTACACCTTCGACCAATACGGCAATTACCTCGTCCGGAGTTCGGTCCTTAATTCCAAGGACGAATGGGTCGTCTCGAGCGAGTTGACGATCCATGTGATGGATACAGCGGCTCCTTGAACGGGGCGCTTAACGGTCCATTCCAGTGCTGCGGAGGGTGAAATCGACGGCCTCGATTTGGCCGTTGGGTTTCTGTTCCGTCACCACTTCGAATACGCTGTTTGTCCGGCTGTAGCTCCAGCCGGCACTGTCGAAATATTCGATGTAGGCTTTGCCCGTGGTGCGGTAACGCCCGGACCAGCCGGAGACTGCCTCGGTCGCACCGAGGTCGAGGTCGAGCGAACGGATCCGCACGGCGTTGGAACCGAGACGGTATTCATACCGGAAATACCGGTCGGCCTTGTTGCGCGCGGCCTGCGCATGCTGGCGAACCTCGGCCTCGGCTCGTGCGACTTCGGCGGCATCGGAATAGGTGCGGTCGATCCGTGGCGGAGAAGTGGGCACGGGAACTGGCGAGGTGGTTTGCCCCGTGGTCGGCGCAGCAGCGGGAGGCGGAGTGCGTTGCGCCATCGTCATCGTGGTGGAGCCGGCCCGGGGTGCGGTCGCGGCGATTTGCTTATCGAGCGGCGCAGGGAAGACGTTGAGCGGCACCATACTCGCTTTACCGTTGGCGATCAGGAGCACGCGGCCCGACGTGGCGTCATAAGTTTTGATGGTCACCTCCTTCAGCGAACGACCATCAGACAGATCGATGCGTTCAAAGACGAGAGGGGTGTCGTCCGCCCAGGCAAGCGCCGAAGCGGCGAGGAAGAGAAAGAGAGGCTTCATCATGGGGTGGAAAAGGAAGAGTCCGAAAGCGGTTGCGATAGGATTCGACCCCGCGGTCGCGCTTGCGCTCCGAGCTCAATAAAAGGAATTCAAGCAGAAGCGGCTAACCGAGCGAGCAAGGAACGCCTCAAGCCCACAACCCCGTGCGCTTCAAGGAATCGGATGCGCCACGACGCGCTGGAAAGGGGGCTTGGCGGAGCGGCGCCGAGATGGCGTTTACTCGCTTTCATTTTCCGGCAGCCACCAGGAGGTCACGGCGGCGAGCACGGCCAGGACGCTCGAACCGAGGAGGGCTGAGCGGTAGTCGTTCACCGGGGCCAGCCAGCCGAAAACGACCGAGGCGGCTGCGGCGGCGAGACGGCCGATGTTGTAGCAGAAACCCGCGCCGCTGGTCCGGAGCAAGGTGGGAAAAAGGGGAGGCAGGTACATCGTGAACAACCCAAAAACGCCGGAGAAAAATCCGGTGAAGGGCAGCCAGAACCAAGCGAGCTCGGTGTATCCACGTGGCACTACAAAGCTGCCGATCATGCCTGCGGCCAGCCCGACGAAGAGGAGCGCGATGCTTTTCCGGTAGCCCAACTTCTTGGCCAACCAGCCTGCGGCGAAATTCCCCACGATCGAAACCGCGATCACGCCGAAAAAGGCGATCGAGACCAGGCGCGTGACGTGCGATGCCTCTGTGCCCTCGGCGGCCAGGACGTGACGCAGGTGTTGTGGGTACCAGAAAATAAAGAGCCACCAGACCGAAAGGCCGAGCGCGCAGACCAAGGTGGTGCGAAACGTGACCGACGCGATTTCGCCTTTGAACAAAAGCCGTGCGGAAGGCTTGTGCTCCAGGCTCGATCCGGCCCGGCTCCACGATTCCGGTTCCGGCACGTGCCGACGTATCCAAAAAACCAGGAGCGCAGGCGCGATCCCGAGAAGAAACACCGTGCGCTCCGCCGGTGGATGAGGCAGGAGCGAGAGCAGCCCGACCACGCTGGCGGCAAGGAGGATGCCGAGATTCACCCCGGTTTGGAGAATCGCGGCGAGCCAGGGACGCCAGGCCTTGGGCCAGGTTTCGGTCAGCAGGGACGCGCCGACTGCCCACTCGCCGCCGATGCCCAAGGCGGCGATGAAGCGGAAGATCATGAGTTGCCACCAGGTTTGGGCGGCGGCGCACAGACCGGTGCAGAGCGCGTAGGTCAAAACCGTCAGAGCGAGTGCGCGACTCCGTCCAAGGATGTCGCCGAGCCGTCCGAAAAAGGCGCCGCCCACCGCCCAACCGATCAGGAAGGCGGCTTGGATGTAGGCGGATTTTTCTTTCACCGCCGGATCGGCGCTGCTCGCAGCTCCGAGGAGTTGAATGACGAGAGGCGTCGCGACCAAGGTGTAGAGGTGAAGTTCGAGCCCGTCGAAGAGCCAGCCCAGCCACGCGGCGGTGCCGGATTTCCATTGCTGAGGGGTGAGGTCGGCGAGGTGAACGGCTTCACCTCGAGGGGTCGACGTGTGGGTCATCGAGCGTCGAGAGAGGCGGAGTGCGGGCGGTCGGCAACAACGAAACCGAAATTTCGCCCCTCAACCGTCAGGCCGAGGCCGTAGCGGCGCGGCCCCGTTCGCGGACGCGAGGGGGCACCCACCAAGGTCTGACGATTCGAGCAAACCCGCGCGCAGCATTCTCCCAAGAAAGCGGACGTCTGAATCCGGGAGCTTGAAGGGGGAACCGTTCCACCATTAGATCGATGAAATCGAACTGTCCGGAACCTGAATGCACCGCGCCGTGCACAAAGTCCGTTTTGGTGAGAAGGCAAACCTTTGGGCCCCATTCCCTAACGCTGTGAGCACAGCGGTAAGATCCCTTCAACTATGACCCCTGCCTCCCTGATGCGCGGCTTCTGCCGCGCAGCTTTCGTAGTTACTTGCTTGATACCTCACGGACTGCGAGCTCAAGCGACTTCTCCGGCCAGCGAATCCACTTCCTCCTCTTCCACCGCACCCGCGACTCCGGTGCCGAGAAAAAGCGAGACCACCGCTTCGCCGGAGAAACCGAGCTCCGATTCGAGCGAGTCGGGTGGCGAGGTTCTGCGGCTCTCTCCCTTCCAGGTGAACGAAGCGAACACTCGAGGTTATTTCGCCTCGAGCACGCTGTCTGGGACGCGCCTGAACACCGATCTGGCCGATCTCGGCGCCTCGATCACGGTCGTGACGAAGCAGCAGTTGTTGGATACAGCGTCGTTCGACATCAACGACGTCTTTCGTTACGAGGCGAACACCGAGGGCTCTTACCAGTACACCGAGTTTACCCAGGATCGCTCCTTCTACAATGAGACCACCACGCTGAGTCCGCAGTCGGCGAACCGGATCCGCGGCATCGGAGTTTCGAATACGGCGCGCGACAATTTTGTAGCGAGTAAGGCAATACCGATGGATGCCTATAACACGGAGTCGCTCGAGATCAGCCGCGGACCGAACGCCAATATCTTCGGCCTGGGCGAGGCGGCGGGAACGGTGAATACAAACGTGATCAAGGCGAATCCCCATCGGGAAATCAACCAGCTCCGCCTACAAGTCGACAGCTACGGCGGCTCGCGGGGCTCGATCGATCTGAATCGCCCCTTGGTCAAAGACACTTTGGCCCTCCGCATCGCGGGCCTGCATGAAGACAAAGGGTTTGAGCGCCAGCCAGCTTATGAGAAGATCAACCGCTGGACCGGCGCGGTGACGTTCCGGCCGTTTAAGAACACCACCCTCTACGGATGGGCCGAGCACGTCGAAGACCGCTACAACCGCGCCAACACCACGCTGCCTCGCGATTCAATCACCGAATGGATGACTCACGGCATGCCCGTGTGGAACCCGGGCTTTGGCACGACGGGCGGCTGGCGGCCGCTCAACGGCACGACCTACACTGCGGTCACGGCGGCGAACGAAGCGACTCAGTTTCCCCTCGGGCTTTCTCCCGGCGCGAGTGGTTTTTTCAGCACGCCCAGCGCTTATATCGACAATGGGCAGATCCAGCGTTTCGAGATGAACCGAGTGAGCGACAGCGCGACTGGGCCCAACAGCAACGGGGTGCGGCGGTATGAGGAATCTGGTGACATCATACGACGTGGCGGCAATGTTCTCGGTTATCCGCCGCTGATTTTGTATCAGCCGCTGAGCCTGAATGACAAGTCGCTGTACGATTACACGGCGGTCAATTTTCTGCCCAACACCGGTCGGCTCAAAGGCGACGTTCTGATGGCTGAACTCGAGCAGCGCCTGCTCGACACGCGGCATCATTTCTTGGCCGTGCAGGTCGGTTTCATGCAGGAAGTGGTCAAAACGACGGATCGTTCTTTTTTTTCTCAGAGCGATACCGCGACCCCTTATGTCGCGGTCGACGTCAATGAGTTCCTCCTCGATGGTTCACCCAACCCGTATTTTCTCCGCCCCTACATGGGTGCGTCTCAGCCGGTCATGCGGCAGACGAGGGAAAAAAACAATAACTTCCGCGCCACCATCGCCTACCAGCTCGATTTTCGGAAAGACTCGGGGTGGAGCAAGTGGCTCGGTTTTCATCGTTTCACCGGTTACGGAGAATATCGTCACACCTTGAATACGGGCCTGAGCTCGAGGGACCGAAATGTGACGGACTATGCTTGGTCGGTCGCCAATGATAAACTCAGTCTGCCACTTCGTGGGAACGTTTATAGTCTCTACACCAGGTACTACCTGGGAGGACCGGTGACGGCCCCCGGACCGGTGGTCGATCATGCGCCGACCTCCATTCCGATCTCCAGCTCCGTTCCTTTCCTTTGGTATAACAACGTTGGGGCGCAAGTCACCGAGCCGGCTACGATCAAATCGATCATTTTTTCCGGCAACACGAAGGAGCGGCAGTTGCGCACGGAAGGGCTGGTCTGGCAGGGCTATTTCTGGAAGGACCGTATCATTCCCACGCTCGGCTGGCGAAGCGATCGCCCGCGGGATCGCCAGTCGCGCAACCTCAACTCCAATCCCACGCAAGCCACGACCACAATCGATCCGGCGACCCGGGAGCACGATTTGAAATGGGTCTATGTTTTTCCGAGCACGACTCCCTGGGTCGAACTTCCCGGCAAGACCAAGACGCGTGGGGTGGTGGTGAAGCCTTTTTCCTGGATGAGTCTGTCCTATAACGATGCGGACAGCTTCCAGACCGCGGACATCGCCTACGACATATTCACGAATCCACTACCGAACCCAAGCGGCAAAGGAAAAGACTATGCGGTGACCTTCAACCTGCTGAAGAACAAGCTGACGTTGAAGCTCAACCGCTATGAGACCACGCAGAAGAATTCCCGGAGCGGCGCGATCACCAGCGCATTTCCGGTGCGCATCATCCGGTTGTTCTTCGACCCGTCCAAGCCCTTGACTTACGATGCCAACAACAAGCGCTTCAATAACGATTCGGACGACTTTGATCTGGAGCAACGCGCGGCCACGCTCCTGCTGGCCCAGAATCCCACTTGGACTCCGGATCAGGCGCAGCAGGCGGCGGTGACCCAATATCTGGCGCCCTTGGGGATGGATCAGGCCTTCATCGATCGTACTCGGGAAATCGGTACAAATAATTTTGCCGAGGTGAACACCGTGACCTCGAAAGGCTATGAGCTGGAGGTGAATTACAATCCGAACCCCTTCTGGACGGTCAAGGCCACCGGAGCGCAGCAGCAGGCGGTGGATACCGACTTGTCGACCCACGTATTGGATTTTCTCGACCAAAAATTGGCTCCAGCCCAAGCGGTGATGCTGCCGGGATTGGCCACGCCGTGGTGGAAGAGCGCAGCTTCGACCAATCTGACCAATACGCCGGAGAACTTCTATTTCGTGAATGTTCTGACCACGCTGACCCAGGCCTCAGCTAACGTCGGCCGGCCGCGTCCTCAAACCCGGGAGTACCGTGCGTCCTTGCTGACCAACTACAAACTGGCCGGCCTGACGGAAAACCGATGGTTGAAAAACGTGTCGATCGGCGGTGGACTGCGCTGGGAAAGCCGGGCCGCGGTGGGCTACTACGGCGCCGCGCCCGATCCGCTCTACAAGAATGCGGTCATCAACATCGATCCCACCCGTCCGATTTACGATCCAGCCCACACCTACGTGGACTTCAAAGCTTCTTATACCTTCAAGATCTTGCACGGGCGGTCGCGCTGCACGGTTCAGCTCAACGTGCAGAACGCCTTCGAAAACGGACGCCTGCAGCCCTTCGTCTACAATCCCGATGGGACGGCTTGGAACTACCGCATCATCGATCCGCGGAAATTCATCCTGAGCACGACGTTCGATTTATAGTCCAAGACGAGCCAAACCCGTCGACGTCGCAGCTTCGTGAATACACGACCGCCCTCCCCTAGATCGAAAGGGAGGGCGCTCAAGCCGGCGTAGTTTTACGTTCGATACACGGATTGCGGGGATCAGGCGATTGAGATCTTCTCCCTTGAGCAGGAGACAAGGTCCACCGTTCCCCACTGGGGCAGCAAAGGCCTGGGATTTCGGCAGCTCGGAAAACGAGGGAACGGAGCCGAGGGGGATCGAAAAATTTACGTAAGTTGAAGGAAAACATCGATAAGCGGGCCGATTTCCCCAGTTTGTTTCCTGCCCGTGTTGCCCCTCGTGGGCTTCGTGGCGGCGATGGCCGCCTCTCGCCCTCTTTCGCTTGTGATCTCCGCAAATCGATCAAGACCCCTATGAAAATGGTTTCCCTTGCGACTCGTCTGCTGGCCACCCTCGCGGGTTTCTCGCTGGCTGCTCCCGCCCTGCACGCGCAGGTGCTTTTGTTGAGGCTGAAAGCGATGGACTACAATGCGTCCACCGGCACGTGGACCGCCGATATTGGCTCCGCCGCGGTGCAGGGCACGGCCGGGCTGCGGCCGACTTTGATCACGGGGGTGACGCCAAACGGCGCTGCCGCGGTGCACTTCGATGGAGTGGACGACCGTTTGGTGCTTTCGACCGTGTTGCCGGCAGGCACGAGCTACACCGCCTTTGCTTTTTTGCGACCCAACGATCTGGCCGCCACGGTCGGTGGAACCATTTTCGCGGGTGCCGCGGGGAGCTTTGATTATCGGATGTGGAACGAGCACCAAGACACCTCTCGCCAAGGCCAAGCCGATTTGGGTGCGGGCAACGCTGCCTTATCGATCACGGGTTTTAGCAGCGTCAACGCCACGGTTTCTGCTTCTGGCGGCACGTATCGGGTAAACGGTGTGGCGGACGGGGTTTCCAGTCCGAGCAGTTTCACCAGCGGCATCACCAACATCGGTAGCCACGTGGGAAATGCCGAATTTTTCTCCGGGGACATCGCGGAAATCCGAGTTTACAGCGGCACGATGACCGATGCCCAGCGCCAAGCGGTGGAGCAGGAGCTCACCACCGCTTACGTCACGGCCGCGCCAGGCACTCCGATCCAACTCCGGTGCGAAAATCGCGAAGCACCTCTCGGGGTGGATGCGGCTCCTCAACTCAGCTGGCAGCTCGCGCCCGGTGATGTATCCGTGCGCGGGTTACGCCAGACCGCTTATCAAATTCTCGTCGCCTCGACGCCGGCCTTGCTGGCCGCGGACACGGGGGATTTGTGGGACAGTGGGAAGACGGTGGGAAGCGAAACCCTTCAAATCCTCTATGCCGGTACCTCTCTGACCACCTCGAAAAAGGTTTACTGGAAAGTGCGCAGTTGGGACGCAGCCGACGTGGCCTCGCCCTGGAGCGCGCAGGCCACCTGGACCATGGGTGTGGTGACTTCGACCGATTGGAAGGGAAAATGGATCACGCCCAGCACGGCGGCCTCCGACGTCAAGAGCACCATGATCCGGCGTGAATTCACCGTCAGCAGCGGACTGGTCCGAGGGGTGGTCCACGTGTCGGGCCTGGGCCAATACGAGATGAGCCTCAACGGCAGCCGCATCGGAATCGATCTCTTTTCACCCGGCTGGACCAAGTACGACAAGACGGTGCTTTACGATACCTACGATGTCACGCCGCAGCTTCGAATCGGCACCAATGCGGTTGGGATCATGCTGGGCAACGGTATGTACAATATCCCTACAAACAGTGGTCGTTACGTGAAGTTCACCGGCACGTTCGGACCGCGAAAAGCGATCGCGCAAATCCGGCTGGAATTCGCCGATGGCTCAGTTCAAACCATCGGCACGGATGCGACGTGGAAATGGGCCGCTGGTCCAAGCACGTTCAACACAACTTTCGGTGGAGAAGACTACGACAACCGGCTCGAAAAAGCCGGTTGGGACTCACCTGGCTTCAAAGATACCGGCTGGTTGGCGACCACGGTCACGACGGGTCCGGGCGGCACCTTGCGCGGCGCGAGCTACGCCGCCCCGCCCTTGCGCAAACGGGCCGAGACTTTCCTCCCGACGCCGGCCCTCGTTCCCACGGCCGCGAGCAAGGTTTACGATTTCGGCCAAAATGCTTCGAATGTGCCCACGCTCAAAGTTTACGGCCCGGCAGGAGCGACGGTGAAACTTTCCTCCGCGGAAGTCGGCTCAACCAGCGGCAGCGGATCGATCACCCAGATCAACAATCCGAGCTACTCTCTTTATACCCTGAGGGGCAGCACAGCGGCCGCGCCGGAAACCTTCATCCCTCGTTTTGTCTATATCGGACACCGCTACCTGAAGGTGGATCTTACCGGAGGCGCGACGGTGGTTTCGCTCACCACGTCGCCAGTCCATTCGGCGTCGCCGGTGGCGGGGGATTTCTCCTGCTCGAAGCAGCTCTTCAACGACATCCACCGGATCATCCGCTGGGCTCAACGCAGCAATCTCGCGAGTGTGATCACCGATTGCCCGACCCGCGAAAAACTGGGCTGGCTCGAGCAGTATCATCTGCACGGCCCCTCCTTGCGCTACTCCTTCGATCTCTCCGCGCTCTACCGCAAGACCTACACCGACATGGCCGACAGCCAGACCTCGACCGGCTTCGTGCCCACCACCGCGCCGGAATATCCGGTTTTCGATCCGCCGTTTCGCGATTCCCCCGAGTGGAGCAGCTCGTTTGTGCTGTCTCCAGAACAACAATACGATTTCTACGGCGACCTGGGATCGATCACTCGTCACTACGCGAATATCAAACGCTACGTCGAATACCTCCGCACCAAGGCGAGTGCCAATATCATCAATTACGGATTGGGCGACTGGTATGACCTCGGTCCGAATCCGCCGGGAAATGCCCAGCTGACTCCGATCGCACTCACGGCCACCGCGATTTATTACGCCGACGTCCGCGCCCTCGCCGCGATGGCGCAGCGGCTCGGCCAAACCACCGACGCCAACACTTACACCACGCTGGCGGGCAACATCCAAACCTCGTTCAACAATCAATTCTACAACGCTGTCACCGGCAGTTATTCGACCGGGAGCCAAACCGCCAACGCCATGCCGTTGGCCCTGGGCTTGGTCGACAGCGCCAATCAGCAGAAAGTCGTTGATGCGCTGGTCGCGCAGGTGAGGAAGGACAGAAACTCGGTTACCGCGGGCGACATCGGCCATCGTTATCTTTTGCGCGCGCTGGCCGACGCCGGACGCTCGGATGTGATTTACGACCTCCACAGCAAAACGACTGGGCCCGGTTACGGCTATATTCTCTCCCTCGGCTACACCGCGTTGACCGAAGGTTGGGACGGCTCCAACTCGAAAGACCATTTCATGCTCGGGCATATCATGGAATGGTTTTATCACGATCTGGCCGGTATCCGTTCGGATCCTACGGGGCCGGGTTTCAAGAAAATCATCTTCCGTCCCACCGTGGTTGGGGATGTGACCTGGGCCAACGCGACCTATGCCTCGATCCGCGGATCCATATCGAGTAATTGGATACTGTCGAACGGGCAGTTCACGCTCGGGGTCACGGTCCCGCCTGGAACCACCGCCACGGTTTATCTGCCGACCCTCGGCACTCCGTTGTCCCGCCTGACCGTGCAGGAAAGCGGCACCACCCTCTGGCAGAATGGCGCGCCCACCGGGTCGGCGCCGGGGGTCACTTACGATCACACCGAGCAAGGCAACCTGCTGCAAAGCGCGGTCGCCTGGGTGGTCGATTCCGGCACCTACACGTTTACCGCCCAACTGACCCCGCCGCCCATGGGCGTGGCGGCCACTGCGGGGGACAGCCAAGTGACGTTGACCTGGAATCCGGCGGACGGCGCGGCCGATTACAATGTGAAACGCGCGACGACGACCGGCGGGCCCTACACGGAAATTGCTCATGCCGTCGCGGGTACCAGCTTCACCGACACGACGGCGCTCAATGGCCTGAGTTATTTCTATGTCGTCACGGCTGAGTTTCCGGCCGGCGAAAGCGCGAGCTCGTTCGAGGTCACAGCCACGCCGGCGGGCAACCTAGGTTTCGAAACTCCGCGCGTCGCGTCCTACCAATACAATCCAACCGGTTCACCCTGGACCTTCACCGCGCAATCCGGCGCCAACGGTTCTGGGATCAGCGCGAACGGCAGCGCCTTCACCTCGTCCAATCCGCCTGCTCCGGAGGGCACACAGGTTGCCTTTCTCCAAGGGCTCGCGACGATCTCCAAGAACTTCGCCACCACGCCAGGAGTGAGCTACTCGGTGGTCTTCTCCGCCGCCCAGCGTGTGTTGACCAACGTGAATGGACAGACCTGGGATCTGCGAAAAGATGGAGCCACGATCAGCAGTTATGCCCCCGCGCAATCGGCCACCGCTTACACGAATTATTCGGCCACGTTCTTGGCCAGCGCCGCCAGTCACACCCTGTCCTTCGTCGGTACCGACACCCGAGGCGGGGACAACACGGTGTTCATCGATAACATCCGGATTACTCCCCTCCCGTAGCGCCGCCGCCGTGGATGCTTGATCCCGCGCTCCTCTGACCCGGCGGGGCGCGGTTCAACTTGGAACGTTTCAAGCGAAGTCATAGCCACCGCGATCCGCCGCGGGACAGAATAAGTCTGGTGGACGGCCCGGCTCCGTCCGGGCCGATTGGACGTTAAAGCCCGCACGGAGCCGAGTCCTCCATTAGACCTATTTTGCCCTGGGTCTTAGCGTTTCTTTTCGGGCACAGTTTTATTGAATCAGCTCTAGCCCAGCCCAGGAGGCGGGGTTCCGAGCAGGGTTCCGAAGCGCCAACGGCGCCTCCCAAGCTAGCCCAGGATGAAGTCCTGGGTATTTGGATATTAAATACGAAAGCCCTGTAGGGCGGCTTAACGTTGTTTGCCGTTTACGAGTCACCTTGAATCACCCCTTCAGGGCTAGTGATCGCCTTTACCCGCTGTTCCCAGGACGTCGGCCTGGGCACCTTAGTTCGGGCCGTTGGCCCTACGAACTTCGATCAAGGCTTGGGTTATCCAAGCGCGCTTTTGGCGTTTGGAGCTTTGGCGTTTGGGGTTTTTCTCGGCGAGCGTCGTTCTCTTTCTCTGATTTGAACGCCGCACGGTTTGCGATCGAGAATCACCGCGGCAGCTCGGCCGAAACGTCGAAGCTTTCGTAACGAGCTCCGAGCCACCAGATCATGGCGGCGAACTCGATCGCCAGAACGCCGGCCATCCCGAGCGCGGTGAGGCCCAGACCGAGGACGAAACTGTCACTCAGTAGGTGCGCGAGGAAAAAAACCAGTGCTCCCATTCCGAGCGCGGGCGCGAGGCAGATAAGGAGCACGAGCAAGTAGGCCGCGAAAAAGATCAGCCGCTGTCCGCCCTTCTCGATGCCCGGTCCTGGCGCGGTGGATACGGCCCAGGCGGGGAAATAGAGGATGCCGACGTAGTTCAGCCCGAACATCAACCCAACCAGAGGAGGGACGAGCAGAGCGAGACCGACCCCGCCGGTCAGGGCGAGGAGAGGGGTGAATTCCCTCGTGATCAGTCCGTTTCCAGCGATCAAGGCCAGGAGGGCGATCACGATCCATTCCGCGGCCGAGAGCAGTGCGATGGCGGAGAGCAATTCTCCTAAAATCACTTCCCATCCACGAAGCGGATACGCCTTCATTGCATCCAGCCGTTCGATCAACCGTTGGGCGCCGCGGCGGGCGAAGATCGGACCGAGCAAGAGGGCGTACGCACCCAGTACTCCGGCCATCGTTCCCAGCAGCTGGGCTTTGGCGCGGTGCGCGGGATGAGACAAAAGCCATTGTTGCAGGGTGATGAGCACGAGCGCCAGCAGGGCCCAGGAACGCGCATAATAACGCGGTCCAACCGCGATCAAGTTGGACCAGAGCAAGGCCACCGCCGGAAACCCCGTGGGCTTGAGGCCAAAGGGTGCGGGGCGTGCACTGGCGGAAGCGGACCGCGCAAACAATAGGGGCCGTCGGCCGGCCAGGCGTTCGGCGCGTTTCTGACTGGCCGCGAGGGAGGCTTCCTCAAAGGCCACTTCGGCGCGAATGATCCAGAGGTACTGCCCCGCGCAGAGGAGCAGGACGGGCCAGAGCGTCCGGAGAAAACTCGAAACCTCATTGGCCAAAAAAGGCCGGGCGACCCAGCGCAGCGGCCAGAGTAGCCAGGGGAGAGGTGGAGCTTCGAGGAGTCGACCGACGTAGCCGAGAAAAGAACCCATATCCTTCAGCTCTTCTCCGCTAAACGAAGAGAGATGATCGCGTATCCAGATCCCTGTGACGGCGCCAAGGACGAGGACAAGGCCGAGGATCACGAGACGGCGGCGCGGCGGGGTCAGGCCCGCGGTGGCGAGCCGGTCAGAGGTGAACGAGGCGCCGATGAGGTGGAGGTTGATAAAGGAGAAAATCAGCCACCAGCCGAGGGCATGCGTGATGATGCTCCCTCCGAGAAAGGCCCAGCGATTGCTGACCAAGGAGAGGACGAGGGAGGTGAGCAGGACCGTGAGTTGCGACTTGATCAGCTTGAAATGTATCAAACTGCGTCGCGTGATCGGCGCGGGAAAAAGAAAGGCGGCCTCTGCTTCGGTGAAGATCAAGGAGGCACGGGCGGACGGAACGACCCAGCTGATGGCCAGGATGATCAACAGCACGAACGCTGCGATTGGCTCGATCAGCGCGGTGGCGGCCGCGGGATCCAAGGTTAGCCCGTGCACCGTGATTGGTTGGCCATGGCCGAAAAAGCGGCGGGCAAAAACCAAGTAGAAGTAGGCCAGGCCGGCCAAGGCGCCCAGCAGGTAGCGCGGATGACGCAGACGGAGAAATCGCTGCCGGAGCGAATTCTTGATCGAGGTGAACTGGAGGAAAAGCAGCGCGCCGATCATAGGGACGCGGAGGGAGGGCCCGAAGCACTCGGCGGAGGTGTTAGGACCGGCAGCGCGGGAGGAAGGAGCGAAGAGTCATCCGTCGCTTTGAAGAAAACGTCTTCCAGGCTTTCGTCTGGATTGGCGGAGAAGCGGCGGCGGACATCGTCCAACGTTCCATCCGCGATTTTTGCGCCCTCTTTTAAAATCAGAACATGGGTGCAGACCTCCTCGAGCAAGGTGAGCAAGTGAGAGCTGAGGATGAGCGCCGCCCCTTCGCGAGCCAGCCGCTTCATCGTTTCCTTCATGCTGCGGATGCCGCCGGGATCGAGGCCGGTCAGGGGCTCGTCGAAGAGGATGACGCGGGGCGAATGAAGCAGTCCGCAGGCGAGGGTCAGTTTCTGTTTCATGCCGCGCGAGAGTTCGCCGGGCATCAATCGGTGCTTATCGCCCATGGCCAATTCTTCGAGCAGATTGCGACCGCGGGCCTCGTAGTCGGTCACCTGATACAGGCGGGCCACGAAGACCAAGTGCTGCCAGACCGTGAGGTGGTCAAAGAGACGCGGTTCGTCGGGGAAAAACGCGAGCTGGCGTTTCGCTTTCACCGGCTCGCCCACGAGGTCGATGCCACCGAGCTGGATGGTGCCGCGGGTCGGCGGAATGATCCCAGTCAAGCAGCGCAACGAGGTGGTTTTTCCCGCGCCATTGGGACCAACCAAACCGAGCACCTCTCCGGGACGAACCACGAACGACAAATCCCGCACGGCGGTGAAATCCCCATAGCACTTAGTCAACCCGCTTACTTCGATCATAGTCGGAGCGTGTTTTCGCCGCGCGCCGCTCGCAAGCATTCAAAAGGTGCGACGGCGAGAAGGTCCGATAACGCCCCGGTGACAGTCGGACCAAAAGAAATTTCACCTTTTCTCCGCAACCCTCGTCGGCCGACGAGCGCCCCGTGCACTCACCCTTCCGCGCTCGATCAGAGTCCGCCAGCGTGCTCCTCGGGATGCTTCAACTGGTCTTTCCAACTGAGGATTTTTGCTTTGGCCCCGTATTTTTCGGCCGTGGCCTTGTCGCCTTTTTCCATCCAGATGCGCGACAAGGTTGTATTCACAAACAAATCTTCCGGCCGGAGCGCGAGGGCGCGTTCGGCCGCGGGCAGCGCGTCGTCAAAACGGCGCAGGCTGAAGTTGATCTCGGAAAGCGCGTGCCACGCTTCGAAGGCGTCCGGCTGAGCGGCGAGGAGCTGGGTCAGCTTGCCAATCGCAACGTCGGATTCGCCCATCGTGAAATCGAAGGTGGCTTCGTCGACGATCGATTGAATGTCTTCGGGTGTCATGCAGATCCACTACGCTGAACGGTATTCCGAAAAAGAAAAGGGCGACCCGTTGTCAGGTCGCCCAAAGTTTTAAAACGAAGCAGGGTTTACGACTTCTGCATGTCGGCCTCGATCGTGATCGTGACGTCGATGTCGGAACCGATCGCCTTGTCCATCCCACCGCTCAGGACGATGCCAAAATCTTTGCGGTCGACCGTGGTGGTGCCTTCCCAGCCGGAAAGCGTCGTGCCGGGGCGCATGCCGGGACCGAAGCCGAGCGACTTGGTCTTGAGTACGACTTCCTTGGTCACGCCCTTGATCGTCAGATCGCCCGTGATATCAAAGGTGTCTGCCCCGGTTTTTTTCCAACTCTTGCTCTTGAAGGAGATGGAGGGAAATTTTTCGACCTGGAAAAAGTCGGGGCTCTTCAGGTGCGTATCCCGTTTTTCATCACGGGTGTTGATGCTGGCGACGGCGATGGTCGCTTCGGTCGAGCTCTTCTCGAGGTCGTCGCGATCCACCGTGATCGTGCCGTCGAATTTGGTGAATTCACCCGGGATCTTGGTAAAGATGTGGCGAACCCGGAATCCCACGGAAGAGTGGGTCGGATCAATTTTATAAGTTTCAACGGCCGCCTGGGCGGTCAGGGCGAGGGACAGGGTGACGAGGGAAAGAAGGATTCGTTTCATAAGGTAGTATGGGATGGCGATATTAGACGGATTTTGGCTGCTCGCAACGGCCTGCGTCATTTTTTTACCGACTAAAGGATGAGCATGGCGTCGCCGTAGCTGAAGAAGCGGTACTGGTGCTCGACCGCCTCGGCGTAGATCTGACGAAGCCATTCGACCCCGTCGGTCGAATTCGGTGCGAGGAAGGCGGAAACCAAGCAGAGCAGGGTGGAGCGGGGCTGATGAAAGTTGGTGATGAGCGCGTCGACTCCGCGAAACGGATACGGCGGGTAAATGAACAGGCCGGCTTCCCCGAAAAAGGCCTCGTCGACCGCAACCGGATTTTGCGACAGATAGTCCTCGATCGTCCGGACCGTTGTAGTTCCCACCGCAATACGTCGCCCGGTCGTGGCATGGAGACGAGCCCGCGTCGGAGCGGGAATTTCGTAGAGTTCGCGATGAATCACATGCTCGGAAATCACCTCGGCCGTGATCGGCTTAAACGTTCCTAGCCCGACATGAAGGGTGATATCGGCCGTCTGCACTCCGCCTTCGGCCAGGCGGGTGAGCAATTCGGGAGTGAAGTGCAGACCGGCGGTGGGAGCGGCGACGGCCACGCGCTTCGCTGTGTCGGCATAGACGGTTTGATAGCGCTCCACGTCCTTGGCCCGCTCCTCGGCCGTGCCTCGCCGCGCGATGTAGGGAGGCAAGGGAATATCGCCGAGTTGCGCCGCGATCTCGGCCATCGGCTGATCACCGGAAGTGGAAAAACGAATCAACGCGGTGCTGCCGTCCTCGGCTTTTTCCACCACCTCGCCGGTGAAATGATCGGTCCGGAAAAACGTCGCGCCGACGGGGAGTTTTTTCCCGGGCCGAAGCAGACACCACCAGCAGTTTTCGCCTCGCGCGGGTTCCGGTCGAAGGAGAAAACACTCGACCGCGCCGCCGGTGGGACGTTGCGCATGGAGCCGTGCGGGGAGGACGGCCGCGCTGTTCCGAAAGAGGATGTCTCCAGAATTCAGATACTGCGGCAGATCGGAGAACAACCGATGTTCCACCCGATGCTGGGCGCGGTGCACGACCAGGAGACGAGAGGCGTCGCGTCGCTCCGCCGGCTGCTGCGCGATCAAATGCGAGGGTAGGTCGAAATCGAAAAGGTCGGTACGCAAAGGGTGCAAGGGGTGAACGTTTAAAAGGCTAAAAATGAGAGTGTGCCCGCGTTAGGGCGGTTGTTCTCGTTCTCTTTCCGATTCAGATCGTTCGGTTTTGGAGGTCGATGTGACGAATGGTGGCTGGGCGTTGGGACGTGAAAGCCTGATTTGAGGCTTGCTCTCGGCGGCAGGGCGAGTTTCTTCCGCTCTTCCCTGACACGCCGAGCTAGCTCAGTTGGTAGAGCAACGCTTTCGTAAAGCGTGGGTCGTCGGTTCAAATCCGATGCTCGGCTCCAGTTTTCATAAAACCCGTACGCTTTCGTGCGGGTTTTTTGATTTTCCGGCCTCAGCGCAGGCTGCCTTGAGCCAAAGCCGTGACCGCAGCTCGTTGGGCTGCTGAGAGATCGGATGCGCCCGACGTGTAGCGAGCGGCCGCGGCCGGATTATGCGCAGCCCAGGCGTTGAAAACGATGGCGACGGCGTCGTCGCCCTCAAAGGTCAGGGCCGCTCGCGCCGCCCCGGCCGGAGCGAGTTCTGCCCAACTGGTGAAGGTGTGAGCGACCCACTCGCTGCGTTCCGGGCCGCCCAGGCTGGCGAAATTGACCGCGCGTTCGAATTCTCCAGCGGCATTCAACACGGTGAGCAGCGAATGCCCGTGTTCGAGGATGTGAGCCGAATCTCCGTCACAAAACCGTCGGCCGATCCGTACGGCGTCGTCCGGACGATCGGCTAAGGCAATCAGGACAACCGAGGCGTCGACCAGCCGTTCCTGGGCGGGTTGGGCCAAGACCCAATGGGCGGCTGCGTCCGGAGCGATGCGGGCCCAAGCCTGCAGCGCGGAACGGACTTTGGTGGCTCGTTTCTCCGGGTCCCTTTCGCGCTGCGCGGCCGCGAGCTCGTTGGCCGCCGCAGCCGGTGCGAGGTTCTGCTGGGCCGGCGTTTCTCCCGAAGGAGGAGATGATGCGGCGGGATCGACCTCGCGCGGGTCACGGTATGCAGCAGGTGAATACATCCAATAGCCACCCGCCGCGAGGCCGGCGGCGATTAGCGCGGCGAAGAACAGACGGCGGCTGCCAAAACGAGCAGGTGCGTGAGGTCGCACGGGCATGAGAGGAAACGAGAAGAAAAGCCGTCTCGGCCGGAGGAGCAGCCGAGATAAGACTTGGGGTTGAAATCAAAAACAGGAGACGAAGGAAAGCGGTTCTCTGCGCCAGACTCCCAGTCGCCGAGCCTTTCGCCTCCATGGCGGAAAAAGCAGAGCGAGTGAGAATGAAGTCGTTTTGCCCCGAACTCGCGGGAGCGCTTTGGGCGTCGATTCAGTTGTGCGCGATGTCGTCGTCGTCGAGCGAGCCCTGCAGCTTCCGCCGCAGTTTCATCGCGTCGATTTCGAGTTTCATCTTGGTGGAAAAGAGCTCCAGGCGACGATGAACGCTCAAGGTCTCGAGCAGCTTTTGTTTCAGATCGAGATCTTCGCAAAGACTGAACGCAGCCAGGTCGACGAAGGTTTCGGGGTCATCGACCGTCTTGAGAAATTGAGCGAATTCCCGCGGCACCGGTCCACCCAGCCGCTGCTTGGTCACGATGAGTTTGCCGAGATCTTTGCGGAGTTTGGCGTTTTCCTCCGGCGCTGCCCCTTGCTTGCTGCTCAACGGGCGGATGCGCACGATGCGGTACGGTTTTTCCCGGACAATCTGCAGCACCTCGACTCGGGCTAATCCCTGTAAGAGCAGATTGGACGAACCGTTCCCCTTTTTCTGACACGCGCGGACAATCCCGAGCGTGGCGACGCGATGGGGCGGCTCGAATTCCTCGGACTCCTCTTCCACGTCCATCTTAAGTCCCGCCACGGCGAAAAGTCGGTGGGTCGAAAGAGCATCCTTCACCATCTCGCGGTACCGCGGCTCGAAAATGTGCAGAGGCAGGAGCGCTTGGGGAAAAAAGGTGAGGTTGGGCAAAGTCATGACCGCAATCTCTTCCGGGAGGGTGATCTCCATTTCCATGTTAGAGACCTTATCGAGCCTGCGGCAGAATTCAATCGCTCTTCCTCCCGACAAGTCAGGAATACCCACCCTGCCTCGCCCCGGTCGGACCGGAAAGATCGAATCTTTCAGTGAGTTCCCGCCCGCGGGCCTCTGGATTCTATCCTGTTCGTGAGCCCTTGTGGCCCGGCGAGTTGAAAGAGGAGCGAGTCCGTCCTAGCTGTCCGCCATGGCGATTTCCGCTCCCGAACCCCCTGACAACGACGAAGGTGCGGTATCCAACGCGATCCAAACCGTCGCGGCCGCGGACCGCCCCCCGGTGCAGGTGGTGCGAACGCCGGCTCACCTTCGAAACCTCGCCTCGAGCGCGCCCACCGAGTCGATCAAGCGACTGCTTCCCTGGCTGGTCGCGGTGGCCTTCTTCATGGAAGCGCTGGATATCACCATCTTGAATACAGCGGTGCCGACGATCGCGGCGGCGATGCACGTCGCGCCGCTGAGCCTAAAGGCCGCATTGACCAGCTACACCCTGAGCTTGGCGATCTTTATTCCCGTGAGTGGATGGGTCGCGGATCGCTTCGGGACTCGCCGCGTCTTCGCCTGCGCGATTGGCCTCTTCACCTTGGGATCCCTGGCCTGTGGGATGGCCTCGAGTCTGCCGCTTCTGGTCCTGTCCCGGCTGTTGCAGGGGCTCGGCGGGGCGATGATGATGCCGGTGGGCCGTATCACGATTGTTCGTACATTTCCAAAATCGGAGATGATCAGGGCGATGAGTTTCGTCGCGATTCCCGGACTTCTCGGCCCCTTGCTCGGACCGCTCTGTGGCGGGCTGATCGTCAGCCTGGCCAATTGGCGCATGATTTTTTTGATCAATTTACCCATTGGCCTAGCCGGGCTGTACTTGGTCGCCCGATACCTGCCCGATTATCAATCCGACCGAGTCCCTCCGCTCGATTACAAAGGGTTCCTTCTCTTCGGCGTGGGGATCGCTTTGCTTTCGTACGTCTTGGAAGTTTTTGGGGAGCATACCCTGCCGGCCGCCTGGGTCGCAGTGATGGCGCTCACGGCCTTTTTCTTCCTCTGGCTTTACTGGCGCCATGCGGCGGGCGAGCCACATCCCTTGCTTCGCCTATCCCTCTTTGGGATTCGGACCTTTCGCGCCGCGGTGGCCGGCGGATTCGTGACCCGTTTAGGGATCGGCGGCATGCCCTTTTTGCTGCCGCTTTTTTATCAGGTGGGCTTGGGCTATGGCCCGGTGCAGTCCGGACTCTTGGTCATGCCGCAGCCCCTGGCCGCCATGACCTTGAAGGTAGTGATGCCGCGAATACTCCGCCGCTTTGGATACCGACGGGTGCTGATGACCAACACCGTAGCGATCGGCGTGGTGATCACTCTGTTTGCCACCATTTCACCGCACACGTCTCCCATCGTGATCGGCGTGATGGGGTTCGTGCTGGGCTTCTTTTCGTCTCTGCAGTTCACCAGCATGAATACGCTGGTCTTTTCCGACGTCGCTCCGCCAGACACGAGCAACGCCAGCAGTCTTTCTAGCGCGATGCAGCAGCTCTCCATCAGCTTCGGCATCGCCATGGCGTCGTTGCTGGCCGTGCTCTTTTTGCAGGCACGCCACGGCCAGTCCCAGGCCGTGGCCTCGGCTGTGCGCCACGCTTTCGTGGCCTTGGGCGGAGTCACGGTCGTCTCCTCCCTGGTCTTTCGCCAGCTTCGCCCGGACGATGGGCTGGCCCTCAGTCGACCCGTCTAGTGCGTCCAAAAGGTGAGACACGCCTGTGACGCAGTCAGGGGACCGCCTAAGCCCTCTGTCTCAATCTTGAGCCACAATGTCCCGTCGCCCGCCCTCGCGCTCGGACCACGGTGGGTCGGTTTAAAATTGTTAACCAATTACCTCCAGGAAGATAGGATAAAAACCGCTGCGAAGGCACATGCACTGCTAAGGAAGGGGCATGAGCCGCATTCTAGGTATCGATTTAGGCACCACGAACTCCTGTATGGCAATTATGGAGGGAGGCGAACCCGTGGTGATTCCCAACGCCGAAGGCGCACGGACAACCCCGTCTGTGGTGGCATTTACGAAGACCGGTGAGCGCCTGGTTGGCCAGGCTGCTAAGCGCCAGGCCGTAACCAACCCCCGCAACACGATTTTTTCCGCCAAGCGTCTGATCGGCCGCAAATATAGCGAAATTCAAAAGGAAGCCGCGAGCTTCCCCTTCAAAGTCGTCGAAGGCAAAGGTGGCGACGCGTACATCGAAGTTCAAGTGGGAGACAAGCCCGAGCAATTCGCGCCTCAGCAAATTGCCGCCTTCGTTCTCGGCAAACTCAAGGCCGACGCCGAGGCCTACTTGGGCGAGAAGATCACCCAGTCGGTCATCACCGTTCCCGCGTACTTCAACGACGCTCAACGTCAGGCCACGAAAGACGCCGGCAAGATCGCTGGCCTGGAAGTGCTGCGTATCATCAATGAACCTACAGCTGCGTCCCTCGCCTATGGCTTGGACAAGAAGAAGGACGAGAAAATCGCCGTTTTCGACTTGGGTGGTGGTACGTTCGACGTCTCGGTGCTCGAAATCGGAGACGGTGTCTTCGAGGTCAAGGCGACCAATGGCGACACTCACCTCGGTGGCGACAACTGGGACGAAGCCCTGATCAATTGGCTGGTCGAAACGTTTAAGAAAGAAAACGGCATCGATCTGCGCAAAGATCCGATGGCGCTGCAACGTCTCAAAGAAGAGGCGGAAAAAGCCAAGATCGCTCTCTCCTCGACTCAACAGGTCGACATCAATCTCCCCTTCATCACCGCAGACGCCTCGGGTCCGAAGCATCTCAATGTTTCGTTGAGCCGGGCGAAGATGGAGCAGATCTGTGACTCGCTTTTCGAGCGCTGCATTCAGCCGTTCAAGAACTGCTTGAAGGACGCTGAACTCACTTCGGCGCAAATCGACGAGCTCGTGCTGGTCGGTGGTATGACGCGTATGCCGAAGATCGTCGACATCGCGAAACAACTCGCGGGCAAACAGCCTCACCAGGGCGTGAACCCCGACGAAGTGGTCGCGGTCGGCGCCGCCATTCAGGGCGGTGTATTGAAAGGTGAAGTACGCGACGTCCTCTTGCTCGACGTCACGCCGCTGACCCTCGGCATCGAGACGGCGGGCGGTGTAGCCACCGCGATGATACCGCGCAACACCACGATCCCGACCAAGAAATCTCAGGTCTTCTCGACCTACAGCGAGAATCAACCGTCGGTGGAAATCGTCGTGCTGCAGGGCGAACGCCCGATGTCGCGCGACAACAAAATTCTCGGCACTTTCCGTCTCGACGGGATTCCGCCCGCGCCGCGCGGCGTGCCTCAAATTGAGGTCACGTTCGACATCGACGCCAACGGTATTCTCCACGTCACCGCCAAAGATCTCGGCACGGGCAAGGACCAGAAGATCACCATCCAAGGTTCTTCCGGCCTGACCAAGGAGGAGGTCGAGCGTATGACCAAGGAAGCCGAAGCCAATGCCGCCGAAGACATGAAGCGCAAGGAAGCAGTCGAGGCGCGCAACCAGCTGGACGGTTCTATCTACCAACTCGAGAAGGCGCTCAAGGATGCCGGCGATAAAGTCGCTGGTCCGGAGAAGTCCAAGATCGAGGCTGCGATCGCCGACGCCAAGAAGGACCTCGAGTCCAACGACAGCGCGCGGATGAAAGCGGCGATGGAAAAACTGACCAAGCTCGGCGGCGAGCTCTACGCCAAGGCCCAACAGGCCGGCGCAGGAGCAGGCGACGCTGGAGCGGCCGGCGCTCAAGCGAATCCAGGTGCGAACCCAGCGGATGGCGCAAAGAAAGAGAAGAACGCGAACGACGTGGTCGACGCTGACTTCGAAGTGGTCGACGAAGACAAGAAGAAATAATTCCCGAACTTTTACGTGGGCTGTCTGCGGAATGCAGCCGGCCCACGGCGTTCCTGAAAAACCCAACACTCCTCAACTAAAACAAACCAAATATGGCTAACGTTAAGATCAAGCCCATCGGCGATCGAGTTCTTGTAAAGCACCTCGAAGAAAAAGAGCAGGTTCGCGGCGGTATCATCATCCCGGACTCTGCCAAGGAAAAGCCCCAAGAGGCTGAAGTTATCGCCCTCGGCACCGGCAAGAAGGACGAGAGCGGAAAAGTCCAAGCGTTCGAAGTCAAAGTCGGCGACCGCGTGCTGATCAGCAAATACGGCGGCACCGAAGTGAAACTCGAAGACCAGAAATACACCCTGGTTCGCGAAGACGACATCCTCGGCGTCATCGCCTGAGCGACGTATCAACTCCTCAATTACAACTTAGAAATTATTTAAATCGCAATGGCTGCTAAACAACTCCTGTTCGACGAAGCTGCTCGTCAAAAAGTTCTCCGTGGCGTCGAGCTCCTCTCTCGCGCCGTCAAAGTCACGCTTGGACCCAAGGGTCGCAATGTCGTGATCGACAAGAAATTCGGTTCCCCGACCGTGACCAAGGACGGCGTGACCGTCGCGAAGGAAGTCGAATTGCCCGACCCGTATGAAAACATGGGCGCGCAGATGGTGAAGGAAGTTGCTTCCAAGACCTCCGACGCCGCGGGCGATGGTACCACCACGGCCACGGTTCTCGCGGAAGGCATCTATCGCGAAGGTCTGAAGAACGTGACCGCGGGATCGAACCCGGTCTACCTCAAGCGCGGTATCGATAAAGCGGTCGAAGCCGCCGTCGCCGAGCTGGCCAAGATCTCGAAGAAGGTCAGCGATCGCGAAGAGATTCGCCAGGTCGCCACTGTATCCGCGAACTGGGACGACACGATCGGCAATATCATCGCCGATGCGATGGATAAGGTCGGCAAAGACGGCACCATCACGGTCGAAGAAGCCAAGTCGATCGAGACCACCCTCGATGTGGTCGAAGGTATGCAATTCGACAAGGGCTACCTCTCTCCGTACTTCACCACGAATGCGGAAGCGATGGAAGCGGTGCTCGAAGACGCCTACATCCTGATTCACGAAAAGAAAATCAGCAGCCTCCAAGACTTGCTCCCGCTCCTCCAGACTGTGGCCAAGAGCGGCAAGCCCCTCCTGCTCATCGCGGAAGAAGTCGAAGGCGAAGCCCTCGCTGCGCTCGTGGTGAACAAGATCCGCGGCACCTTGAACGTGTGTGCGGTCAAGGCTCCTGGCTTCGGTGATCGCCGCAAGGCCATGCTCGAAGACATCGCGGTCCTTACCGGCGGCCGTTGCTTCACGGAAGATCTCGGCATCAAGCTCGAGAACGTCCAGATCAGCGACCTCGGCCGGGCGAAGCGCATCGTGGTTGACAAAGAAAACACCACGATCGTTGAAGGCGCGGGCAAGAGCTCTGACATCCAAGGTCGGGTCAAACAGATCCGCCGTCAGATCGACGAGACCACCTCCGACTACGATCGCGAGAAGCTCCAGGAACGTCTGGCCAAGCTCGCCGGTGGTGTCGCCGTCATCAATGTCGGCGCCGCGACCGAAGCGGAAATGAAAGAAAAGAAGGCTCGCGTGGAAGACGCGCTGCACGCTACCCGCGCTGCGGTTGAAGAAGGAATCGTCCCTGGCGGCGGTGTCGCTCTCCTCCGCGCGGCGAAGGCGATTGACGCGCTCAAGCTCGAAGGCGACGAGAAGATCGGTTCTCAGATCGTTCGTCGTGCGATCGAGCACCCGCTGAAACAGCTCTGCGCCAATGCCGGAGTTGACGGCGGCGTGGTGGTTAAGGAAGTCCTCGCCTCGAATGGAGCGATTGGATACAACGTCGCGACCGACAAGTTCGAAGATCTGTTGAAAGCTGGCGTGGTCGACCCGACGAAGGTCACCCGCACCGCACTGCAGAACGCGGCTTCGATCGCCGGTCTGTTGCTCACCACCGAGTGCATGATCACCGAGATCCCGGAAAAGAAGGAAGCCGCTCCAGCGCATCCTCCGGGCGGCGGCATGGACTACTAAGCCAGAGACTTCGTTCTCTAAACTCTCAGGCGCTCCGAAGTTCGGAGCGCCTTTTTTTTTGTGCGCCGGACGGGATCGATCCGGAGGGGAACGTTCCCTTCGCCAGAGGCTCGATCGTTCTCGAAGTTAGGGCGGAAGCGAAGCGACCCGAATCAAGTTGTAGCCGGGGGCGCCGACCCCGGTGGATCGAGCGCTTCGGCTCCGCAATCCCCCGGGGTCGGCGCCCCCGGCTACAACCTGTACTTTCGACGTGGTGACCGGCCGTTGAATTTTTTCCGTGTCATCGGTCGCACGGGCCGACAGACCATCGGGCATGGAAGTGGTTTTTCTCGGCACCGGCACCTCGCAGGGCGTCCCCATGATCGCTTGCTCCTGCGCGGTCTGCACTTCGACCGATCCGCGCAATCACCGGTCGCGCACCAGCGTGCACGTGGTGATGGACGGGCTGCACGTCCAGGTCGACGCCGCTCCGGAATTTCGACTTCAATGTATTCAGAATAAAATTACTTGGATTGATCTCTTCATCCTCACCCACGGACATGCCGACCATATCGCTGGGATGGACGACTTGCGCCGCTTTTGTGACCTGCTCGGCGGATCCGCTCTCACCGTTTACACCACGGACGAAGGGATCGCGCGGGTCCTCTCCGTCTATCCCTACACCATCATGGAGCGTCCGGTGGTCAAAGGCTATGCGGCCTTCAAACTTCAGCAGATGCCGACCCGGCTGGAGCTGCCGCAAGGGGTGATCGAGTCGACCTTGTTGCCGCATGGCGGAGTGAATACACTGGGATTGATCTTTTCCGAACGCAGCAGCGGGAAAAAATTCGTCTACTACACCGACTGCAAACGCGTGCCACGGGAGGCAGTCGCGCTGGCCAAAGGTGCTGACGTTGTCGTGCTGGATGGACTACGCCCAGAGTTGCACCCCTCTCATATGAGCATTCCCGAAGCGGTGGCCGTTGCTCAAGAAATCGGCGCTCCGCTGACCTTGCTCACTCACATGACCCACTCGATCGATCACCCGATTCAATGTGCCGAACTCCCGCCGGGCATCACGCTGTCGTACGATGGATTGAAGTTGAAATTGTAGAGGCAGGGGGGTGGGGGAAGAAGCGGAAGCGGGAGGCCGGCGGAGAGGAGGACCGGGAAACCCCCGGTAAATGTATTTCTGAGAAAATAATTCTTGAAAGTAATCCCCAGTATATTTGTCTGGTTGGATTAAAGCCTATTAATTTAGTGGGAATAACATGAAAACACCCATCGATACCCTCGCCCTTCCGGAATGGTTGGACATCGTCCGTCAAAAAGTCGAAAGCTTGAGCTTCGGCGTTGTTCAAATCGTTGTCCATGATCGTAAAGTAACACAAATCGAACGCACGGAAAAGACGCGTTTGGACGCGATCCCGACCGAAGCCGTACGTCGGAGAGAGAATTATTGAGTCGGCCCGTCTCCTGTTCATTTACGTCTTTGCCGACCAGACAACTGGACTTTTAGCCTATGACCCTACCGTCAACCCTCACCCGCACTGCCCTTGCTGCCGGAGTTTTTCTCTCCGGTGCAACCGCTCTTTCCGCGGACACACGCGACGATGAGATTCGCGTGCTTCGCGAACAGATTCAGCAGCTTGACCAAAAGCTGCGCGTTCTGGAGCGGAAGCAGGAGATCAAAGATGACGAGGCTGCGAACGCAGCCAAGACCGCCGCAAAAGTGACGGTAAACGACAAGGGGTTCACCGTCGGTTCGGCCGATGCCGCCAACGTCGTTCGCCTGCGCGGGCTGGTCCAGGCGGACTCTCGGTGGTTTTTCAACGAGAACATCAGCAACAACGATGCTTTCGTGCTGCGCCGCGCCCGCATCATCTTCGAGGGTAATTTCAACAAGATCTACGAGTACCAGGTCGTCCCCGAGTTTGGCGGCGCCAGCGGCAACGGCACGCTGACCTTGCTCGACGCCAACATCAACGTGGCGCTCAAGCCCGGCTTCCAGGTCCGGGTTGGCCGGTTCCGCGAGCCTGTAGGCCTGGAGCAACTACAATCGGACTCGGTCGCGTTCTTCGCCGAGCGGTCGATCGTCAGTCAATTCGTTCCGAACCGCGACATCGGCATCCAGGTGGCGGGCGATGTGCTGAAGGGAAAACTGAGTTACGCGTTGGGGGTGTTCAACGGTGTGCCCGACGGCACCAACAATACGAACAACACGGATACCAACGACGACAAGGACGTCGCCGCGCGTCTGTTCGCGCTGCCCTTTAAGGATTCGGGAACTCCGCTGGCTGGCTTGGGCATTGGGGTGGCTGGAAGTCTGGGGCACCAAAACTCGCAGAATGGCGCGACCGGCTCCTTCACCAGTGGTTACCGCACCGACGCCCAACAGACCTGGGCCTCTTATCGCACGACCGTGGTCCCCCAAGGCGACACTTACCGGATCTCGCCCCAGGCTTATTATTATTACGGTCCTCTCGGCGTGATGGCGGAATATGTGGTTTCGAAAGTCGAGGGAGCCAACGGCGTGGTCCGTCAGTCGGTCCGCAATAAAGCCTGGCAAGTCTCCGCAGGGTATGTCCTGACCGGCGAAGATGCGAGTTATCGGGGAGTCACGCCTCGCACCAACTTCTCTCTCGCGGACGGAACCTGGGGCGGGTTCGAGCTGGTTGGCCGTATCAGCCATGCGGATATCGACGACAACGCGTTCCTCGGCGGCGCGTCTTCGCTGATGAATCCAAGCAATTCGGCTTCCGCCACGACCAACTACGCGCTCGGCCTCAACTGGTACCTGAGCAAAACCGTCCGCGCCTCGTTCGATTATTTCCACAGCGACTTCGACTTCGCTCCCACCGCCGCGCCGACCAGCAATTCGGTCATCTTCGCGGACGAGAACGCCTTCGTCACCCGCCTTCAGCTGATCTTCTAAAAGCCCATTCCTCTCGCACCATGAAACGTATTGCCCTTTTAGTTACAGCCTTGGCCGCCGTGGCCCTGGCCTCGGCCAAGGAGATCCAGCTGCTCAACGTCTCCTATGATCCGACCCGTGAGTTGTACACCGATTACAACGCGGCGTTTGCGAAACATTGGAAGGAAAAGACCGGCGACACGGTCAAGATCAAGCAATCGCACGGCGGCTCCGGCAAGCAGGCGCGTTCGGTCATCGACGGCCAGTCGGCTGACGTCGTCACCCTCGCGCTCGCGGCCGACGTCGATGCGTTGGCCGAGATCCCGAAGCCTCCGTTGCTCCCGAAGGACTGGCAAAAACGCCTGCCGGACAATAGCGCGCCGTACACCTCGACCATCGTGTTCCTCGTGCGCAAGGGCAATCCCAAGGGAATCAAGGACTGGGACGATCTGGTCAAATCGGGCGTGGCCGTCGTGACACCCAACCCGAAGACCTCGGGTGGCGCTCGCTGGAATTACCTCGCAGCCTGGGGGTATGCACTTCGCAAATACGGAGGCGAGGACAAGGCCAAGGAGTTTGTGACCAAGCTCTATAAGAATGTGCCGGTGCTGGATTCTGGCGCGCGCGGTGCGACCACGACCTTCGTCGAACGCGAGATCGGCGATGTCGCGATTTCTTGGGAAAACGAAGCCTTCCTCGCGGTTAAAGAATTTGGCTCGGACAAATTTGAAATCGTTGTTCCCTCGGTCAGCATCCTCGCCGAGCCCACCGTCGCGGTGGTCGATAAGGTGGTGAAGAAGCGTGGCACGGAAGCGGTGGCCAAGGAGTATTTGGAGTATCTCTACTCTGAAGAGGGCCAGGACATCGCCGGGCGGAACTTCTATCGCCCCCGTTCCCAGGCGGCGGCGCAAAAGTACGCGGCGAACTTCCCTAAAATTGAACTCTTCACCATCGACGAGGTGTTCGGGGGTTGGACCAAAGCCCAAAAGACTCACTTCGCCGACGGGGGCTACTTCGATCAGATCTACGGGAAATAAAATCCGCTGGAGGGCCTGCCTCGTACGGCCTGCGACGGCCGCCGCGACCAAACCAGCCCGCACGAGGCGGGCCCTCCAACGATCCGAAAACTGAATACCGAAAACCTGGAGCCGAAAACCAATACCTGAGAGAACGAGTAAGAGTAAGAGAACGAGAACGATTCGGAAGAAGTAACAAGTATTCAAGTACCAAGAAACACCGCGGCAACGCCGCCGCACTCGCACTTTCGCACTTTCAAACTTTCACATTTTCGCACCCTTCATGAGCATCATCTCCTCCCGATTCGAAACCGTCGCTCGCGTGTTGCCGAGCCAGACGGAGGCGCCGGTCGACGCTTTCAGCGCCCGACTGAGCTCGCTCTACGCCTTGTCGCAGAAATCCAACTACGTTTTCGCCTCGCCGCTCGGCCCGGTGTACCATGCGGGTCGGCATCTCAATCTGCCGCGTTTCGTCTACTTCGGCCCGCACACCCACGATGAGTCGCTGCGCCTGGCGCTGCTGGCTGGCTTCGACAGCACCGATCTGCGTGCGGCGCTCGCCCTGACTGATTTGGTCGAGCAGCTCCTGGGTTCGCCCGATTTGGGCCAAGGACTGAACCTTTCGTTTTTTCCCTTGATCGACGTTATCGGTCTGGCCCGCAACGAGCCCGGCCGTGAATTGCACCGGGAAAACTGGTCGCGCCCGCTTGCGCCCGAGATCAACGTCTTGGAAAAAGACGCGCGGGTCTGCGGCTATCACGGCTTCATTCGGCTCGAGACGACCTCGGACGACAATGCGATTTCGGTCCGGCTGCGTAACCACCCGACGGATACCGCGCCGGCCTCGGGGATCGAGTTGGTCTCCTCGGAGGACTTTGAACCTTACCCGGTGCGCTGGGAAGCTGATGCCGCGGGGGAAACACCCAGTGATGGACCGCTGACTGCGGCGGACGATTTGCCCCTCCGTCCCTTCGAGCTGACCTTGGGCTTGCCTCGGGAGTGGTCGGTCGAGCGGCATCAAACCGCCATCGCTTCCATTCTTCGGCGGCTGATTCTGCGCCACCGCGCCCTTCAGTCTTACAGCCAGCACCTCTGATCCGATCCCGTTCCTCGGCATGCGCTTTCCTCTCCGTCATTTCCTCGGTTTTGCTGCCTTGATCGCGGTTGCGTTCAGCGCTTCTGCGGCTCCGACGCTGCTCAATGCCTCCTACGATGTGACGCGTGAGTTCTATAAGGACGTCAACGCGGCCTTCGTCCAGGATTGGAAAACAAAGACGGGCGAGACCGTGACAATTCAGCAATCGCACGGGGGCTCAAGCAAACAGGTGCGGAGCGTGATCGACGGTCTTGCTGCCGACGTTGTGACGATGAACCAGGCCCTCGACATCGATCAGCTCACCGCGGCCAAGCTCATTCCGGCCGACTGGGCCGCGCGGCTTCCAAACCACAGCGTACCCTACACCTCAACCATCCTCTTCGTTGTCCGCAGAGGAAATCCCAAGGGCATCAAGGATTGGAAAGATCTCATCCGCCCCGATGTGGCGGTGGTGGTGCCCAATCCAAAAACGTCGGGAAATGGTCGATACAGTTACCTTGCGGCCTGGGGCTACGCTTGGAAGGACAGCGGGGGCAACGAAGCGGCGGCGCGGGATTTCGTGAAGAAACTTTTCGCCAACGTGCCGGTGCTCGACACCGGTGGCCGGGGCGCAAGCACAAGCTTCGCCCAACGTGGAATCGGCGACGTGCTGCTCACCTTTGAAAACGAAGTCGCGCTGACCCTTCGCGAACTCGGACCGAATAACGTGGAAGTGGTGGTCCCGAGTGTCAGCGTGCTGGCCGAGAACCCGGTCGTCTGGGTCGACAAGGTCGTGAAACGCAAGGGCACGGAGGCGCTGGCTCGCGCGTATTTGGAATTCCTCTACACGCCGGCCGGCCAGGAAATTGCCGCGAAACACTTTTTCCGTCCCCGCGATCCCGACATTCTGGCCAAGTACCCCGATCGTTTCAAACCGCTGCCTCTCCTCACCGTGGAGGAAATCGCCGGAAGCTGGGCCCAGGCTCAGAAGGTCCATTTCGCCGACGGCGGAGTGTTCGATCAAATCTACGAGAAAAAATAACTTCCCCGCCATGGTACAGCTCATCCTTCCCAAGGTCTCGCGCAACTTGCGCGCATTGTTCGGCCCGCTATTCGAGCTCGCGGAGCAATGCCCGGAAATCATGGGCTCCATGGCGGGTACCTTTTCCCAGGACGGCCAGCGTTACGGCATTCCGCGTTTTCTCTTCGTTGGGCCTCCGGCGGCGCACCCTCCGATTCGCCTGGGTCTCTTCGCCGGGATTCACGGAGACGAGCCGGCGGGGTGCGAGGCTCTGGTTCAACTCCTGGTTGAACTCGCGCAAGATCCCGAGCGCGCCGTGGGCTACGATCTCGTGGTCTATCCGGTTTGCAATCCGACCGGCTACGAAGATGGCACGCGGAGCAGCCGCGCTGGTGTGGACCTCAACCGCGAATTTTGGCGCAGTTCGCCTCACCCGGAGGTCCGTATTCTCGAGGCCGAACTCCGCAGTCATCGCTTCGACGGGATCATCACGCTCCATTCCGATGATACATCGGAGGGAATTTATGGATACGCGCACGGCAGGTTGCTGAACGAGGAGCTGCTCCGGCCGGCACTCTGCGCTTGCGAAGGCATCTTGGGGCGCGATTCACGAACGCGGATCGACGGCTTTGCCGCGACCGAAAGCATTCTGCGCGATTGTTATCCCGGGGTCCTTTCGGCTCCAGTGGAGCAGGACCCGAAACCCTTCGATATCATTTTTGAAACACCGGCCCTTGCGCCTTACTCCAGCCAAGTGAATGCGGCGGTCGCGGCGTTGAAATCGATTCTCGGCGAGTACCGCCGATTTATCGCTTACGGACAAAATTTGTGAACTTGTTTTTTGAAGTTCACGCGCTCTACGAACGAAAGGGCGACCGATTTGAGGTTGCTCCTCGGCAACACCTCGGCCACGAGGGCGCACCCTTTTATCACTGATGGCTTTCGCACGTTCCCAACGCTCAGTCCTCCCGGGTTTCGGTCTCTCCCTTGGATTCACCCTCTTTTATTTGGGGCTGATCGTCCTCGTTCCTTTGTCGGCCGCATTTCTGCGCGTCTTCGGGATGAGCTGGGCCGATTTTGTTTCTGCGGTCGCGTCCCCGCGCGTGCTCGCGTCGTACCGGATCAGCTTCGGCGCTTCCCTGGCTGCCGCCTTGGTCAACATGGTTTTCGGCCTTTTGGTCGCCTGGGTCCTCGTCCGCTACAAGTTTCCGGCCAAGCGGGTGGTGGACGCGCTGGTGGATTTGCCCTTCGCTCTTCCCACGGCGGTCGCGGGCATCGCGTTGAGTTCGATCTACGCGAAAAACGGTTGGGTTGGCCAATTTCTCGAGCCGCACGGGATCAAGGCGGCGTTTTCGGAGATCGGAATTTTCATCGCGCTGACCTTCATCGGTCTGCCATTCGTGGTGCGGACGCTGCAACCTGTCCTCGAGGAACTGGAACCGGAAATCGAAGAAGCGTCGGCCACGTTGGGGGCCAACCGCTGGCAGACGATCACTCGCGTGATCATTCCCGAATTGGTGCCCGCTCTGCTCACCGGTTTTGCTTTGGCTTTCGCCCGCGCGATCGGCGAGTACGGCTCGGTCGTTTTTATCTCGGGCAACATGCCGATGCGAACCGAGATCACGCCGCTGCTCATCATCACGAAGCTCGAACAATACGACTACAAAGGCGCCACCGCCATCGCCGTGGTCATGCTCGTCGCCTCGTTCGTCCTCCTGCTCTTGATCAATCTCCTGCAGAAATGGAGCAGAAGACACCATCGCGTCTGACGACGCGCGCAGCGCAATGACCAATGAGCGTAAATCCGAATGACGAAGTTCGAATGCCGAATGATGAAGCAGAATGGCCGCGCTTCTGCGTAAGGTATTTCCCACTACCCACTGCACTAACCAAGCCGAAGCCAGCCCGTACCTGTCCCCCGATTGCACCGAAATGGTTTTCCTGCTCTGACCTCTGCTCTCCGACTTCTGACCTCTGACCTCTGACTTCTGCCTTCTGATTTCCCCTCATGTCCTCCGCTATCGCCGCTTCTCTCTCCACTCGCCGTGTGGTCGCCGAACACGCGGCTCCGCGGGCGACCCAGGATCCGGCCTGGGCGCGGTGGCTGCTTACAGGCGTGGCGCTCCTCTTCTTGGCCCTTTTTCTCCTCCTGCCGTTGGCTGCGGTATTCACCGAGGCGTTACGAAAAGGAGTCGGCGTTTTCTTCGCCGCCTTCACCGATTCGGACGCGCTTTCCGCGATCAAGCTCACCTTGACCACCGCGGTGATCGCCGTGCCGGCCAATCTGGTTTTTGGGATCGCGGCCGCCTGGGCCATTACCAAGTTTCACTTTCCGGGCAAGAGCCTGTTGATCACTTTGATCGATCTGCCCTTTGCGGTTTCTCCGGTCATCGCGGGCTTGATCTATGTATTGGTTTTTGGCGCACAAGGTTGGTTGGGGCCCTGGTTGGATGATCATGATATCAAAATCATTTTCGCCGTCCCCGGCATCGTGCTGGCCACCACGTTCGTCACCTTTCCCTTCGTCGCGCGCGAATTGATCCCGCTGATGCAGGCCCAAGGCACGGACGAGGAGTACGCCGCGATCAGCTTGGGCGCGAGCGGTTGGCAGACCTTCTGGCGCGTGACCCTGCCCAATATCAAATGGGGTCTCTTCTACGGCGTGATCCTCTGCAACGCGCGAGCGATGGGAGAATTTGGCGCTGTATCCGTGGTGAGCGGACACATCCGCGGCGAGACCAACACCATGCCGCTGCACATCGAGATTCTTTACAACGAATACAATTTCGTCGCGGCCTTCGCCGTGTCCTCCCTGCTCGCCCTGCTCGCGCTTCTCACTCTGGTGTTGAAGAGCTTCATCGAGTGGAAACACCAACAATCTCGAGGGGCGGAGTAGTTCCGCGCCTCGTTCGTATCACCGGCTACCCTTTCAAAAGGATGTTCGCATGAGTATCACCGCCACCGGCATCACCAAGACCTTTGGCCACTACACCGCGCTGAAGAACGTCACGCTCGACGTCCCCAGCGGGAAACTGGTCGCGCTGCTCGGCCCCTCGGGTTCAGGCAAAACGACCCTCCTTCGAATTATCGCGGGCCTGGAGCACGCGGACGCCGGCAGCGGCCAAATCGCCTTCGACGGGGAGGACGTGACCTCCGTCCCGGCGGGAAAACGCAAAGTCGGTTTTGTCTTTCAGCACTACGCGCTTTTTCGACACATGACGGTGTTCAACAACATCGCCTTCGGCCTGCGGGTGCGTTCGCGCAAGGATCGTCCCTCCGAGAGCTCGATCTCGGAGCGGGTCAAACGCCTTTTGGAACTCGTGCAGCTCGACGGCCTGGACAAACGTTTTCCGACCCAGCTCTCCGGCGGACAACGCCAGCGCGTGGCGCTGGCCCGCGCGCTCGCGGTCGAGCCGAAAGTCCTTCTGCTCGACGAGCCCTTCGGCGCGCTCGATGCCAAGGTCCGCAAGGAACTGCGCCGGTGGATTCGCCAGTTTCACGAAGAGGTTCACCTCACCACGCTCTTTGTCACCCATGACCAGGAAGAGGCGCTCGAGATCGCCGATGAGGTCGTGGTGATGAATCAGGCCCGTATCGAGCAAGTGGGTACACCCCAGGAAGTCTACGACCGGCCGGCCAATCCCTTCGTTTATCAATTTTTGGGCAACGTGAACGTACTGCGCGATCCCTCCGCTTGGGCCGCGACCGGTCCGGTGCACGACAATGGCCGCCTGGGGGCGGACGGGTTGCTCTATGTGCGGCCGCACGAAATTCAAGTGCTCGCTCACAGCCGAGGTCAGGCCGGTCTGCCTGCTCTGCTCAAGCACGCTCAGGGCGCCGGGTCTCAGGTCCGCGCCGTCTTCGAGCTCGTTTCCACCCGCGAGATGATCGACGTCGAACTGTCGCGCTCCGAATTCGCGGAATTAAACTCGAAAATCAACGAACGCGTGCTCCTTCGCTTGCGACCGACACACGTCTTACAGCAAGATTACGCGATTTGAGCCAACGGGTTACAAAAACCAGACGCTTCTTTTCGCGATTTGAAAAAGCACTTGAATCATATAGCCTATCAAATTTATCTGGAAACTAAGGATTGAATTTTCTGTCCTGCTTTTCACCTCCCTAAATTCGAACTGCTTCAACCATGGCCAAGATCCTCAACGATATCACGGAAACGATCGGCAACACTCCTCTCGTGCGTCTCAACCGCACCGCAGCCGCTCATGGCGCGCTCGCGGACGTCGTGTTGAAGCTCGAGTTCTTCAACCCGCTCTCGAGCGTCAAGGACCGCATCGGGTATTCAATGATTGAGGACGCCTTGAAGACCGGTAAGATCAACAAGGATACGGTCCTGATCGAACCGACGTCCGGTAACACCGGGATCGCGCTGGCCTTCGTCGCGGCCGCCAAGGGTTTGAAGATCATTCTCACCATGCCCGAGACCATGTCGCTCGAGCGGCGCAAGCTGCTCAAGATCCTGGGCGCTCGTCTGGTGTTGACCGAGGGGCCGAAGGGCATGAAGGGCGCGATCGCTCGCGCCGAGGAGCTGAAGGCTGAGATCGGCGATGCCATCATCCCGCAGCAGCTCCAGAACCCGGCCAATCCCGAGATCCATCGCAAGACGACGGCCGAGGAAATCTGGAACGACACCG
>Ga0070717_10000280_pt1 | contig 34771 bp, 34 predicted proteins | sample LARL113metaG_FD_71366 | JGI IMG/M metagenome (GOLD analysis project Ga0070717, IMG submission 71366) | Corn, switchgrass and miscanthus rhizosphere microbial communities from Kellogg Biological Station, Michigan, USA - LAR L11-3 metaG | ecosystem: Host-associated > Plants > Roots > Rhizosphere ...
GAGCGCCGGCGTCCTCGCCGGCTGGCGCGCCGGCGTCCCGCCGGCGTTCATGAGAGGCGGCGAGGACGCCGCCTCGCCGGCCGCCGGGACGGCGGCGCTCCAATGCCCGCCGAGCGACGCGAACTTAAGGCGATTGGGACCTTTTGGCGCTGACACTTCCCCCCATTGGTTTTAGCCGCCCGCCCCTCACGTTTACACTCCGCCGATGCACCTCCTCTTCCTCACCCTCTTCTTCGCCAGCCCTGCGCGCAGCGGGCGGCTCGTCATCCGCGCCGCGCGGCTCATTGACGGGCGGGGGCATCTGCTGCGCGACGCCGCGGTCGTTGTCGAGGGGGGGAAGATCGTCGCGGTCGACGAGCATCCGGCGCGCGCCGACGTCGATCTTCGCGACGCCACGCTCATGCCCGGCGGCATCGACACGCACGTGCACATCGGATGGCATTTCAACGCCGCCGGCAAGTCGGAGCCGGGCGGCGCCGACAGCAAGGAGCCGCCGGCCGAGGCGGTGCTCTACGCGGCGGAAAACGCCTACCGCACGCTCATGGGCGGCATCACCACCGTGCAATCCCTCGGCGCGCCGGTCGACAAACCGCTGCGCGACGCCATCGCCCGCGGCGTCCTGCCGGGGCCGCGCATCCTCACCGCCATCGAGCCGATCTTCGACGACAAGCTCACGCCGGAGCAGTTGCGCGCGCACGTCGACCATGTCGCCGAGGAGGGAGCGGACGTCGTCAAGATCTTCGCCTCGCAGAGCATCCGCACCGGCGGCGGCCCGACCATGTCGCAGGACCAGATGGACGCCGTCTGCGGCGAAGCGAAGACGCGCGGCCTGCGCGTGGCCGTGCACGCGCACGGCGTCGAGAGCGTCGTGCGCGCGGTCAAGGCGGGATGCACGTCCGTCGAGCACGGCGCGCTCATCGATCAGGCCACGCTCGACCTCATGGCCGCGCACGGCACCTACTTCGATCCGAACACCGACCTGATCTTCCGCAACTACTTCGAGAACAAGGCGCATTACCTCGGCACGCCGGGATACACCGAGGATGGCTTCGCGGCGATGGAGAAGGCCGTGCCGCGCGTGCTCGACGTGTTCAAGAAGGCGCTGCGCACGCCGCACCTCAAAGTCGTCTTCGGCACCGACGCCGTCGCGGGCGCGCACGGCCGCAACTTCCAGGAGCTCGAGTACCGCGTGCGCGCCGGCGGGCAGGACCCGATGAGCGCCATCACCTCCGCCACGTCGCTGGCCGCGGAGTCCCTCGGCCTCGGCGACCGCATCGGCGCCCTCGCTCCCGGCTACGACGCCGACGTCATCGCCGTCGCCGGCGACCCGCTCGCCGACATCGGCGCGCTGGGGCACGTCGTCTTCGTGATGAAAGGCGGAAAGATCGTCTCGCCGATGAATCGCTGAGACCGGCATTGTGTCGCGGCGCCGACGGGCCTATCATCGGCGCACCGGTCCAACGTTCCCCCAAAATCGGCGAAAGGGAAGGTGTATTCATGTTCAATGTTCTTGCGCTCCTCATGCAGTCGGACTCCGCGGGCGGCGGTGCAGCAGCGGCAGGAGTCGGTGCGACAGGCGCGATCATCTGGCTCGCGTTCGTCGTTCTGATGATTGCCTCGATGTGGGTGGTCTTCACGAAGGCGGGCGAGCCCGGGTGGGCGGCCATCATCCCGATTTACAACTACGTCGTGCTCGACCGCATCGCCGGCAGGCCGACGTGGTGGATCCTTCTCTGGCTGTTCATTTTCCCCATTCCCTACATCATCGTCTCGCTCGACGTCGCCAAGCGCTTCGGAAAGGGAGCAGGATTCGGCGTCGGCCTGATGCTCCTGCCCTTCGTCTTCTATCCGATGCTGGCGTGGGGCGGCGCGAACTATCAGGGCGCCGCGCCCGTGGCCGCGTAATTCGCGCTCAGACCGGGCGGCTCGCGAGGGCCGCCCGACTTGCGTGGACGAGCGCTGTTCTAGCCGTGCTTCTTCGCTTCGATCTGCGGAATGAGGATCGCCTCGACGTAGTGCCAGCCGGGGCGGAGCTCCGCGGCGCGGCGGGCGAGCGTCTCCGCCTTCGCGATCTCGCCGGCGTTGAGGTCGATCCACGCCAGCGTCATCAGCGTTTCGGGCAGGCCCCAGTCCGGCTCCGCTGACGCGGTGTGCGCGTCCGGCCGGCGCGTCAGCTCGTCCATCAGGCGCAGCGCGGCCGCCTTGTCGCGGTATTGCAGCGCGATGGCGTACGCCCACAGCACGCGCGGATTGTCGGGCTCGAGCTCGCGGGCGCGGGTGTGGTGCGCGAGGATCTGCTTCGCGTGCGCGTCCTTGTTCGCCGGGTCGGCGGACCAGAGCCAGCCGTGCAGCCAGGCGACGAGCGCGTGCGCGTCGGCGAAGTTTTCACGCGCCGCGAGCGCCGCTTCGAATTCCTCGAGCGCGAGCGCGCGGTCGGCGCTCGGATCGAGCTTCAGATTCACCTCGTTGACCGCGCGCTGCCAGAACGCGTAGCCGGCCCAGTAGTGCGCGAGCGCCGCCTGCGCCGGGTCGGCGGCGGCGATGGCCCGCGCGTCGTGCGCTGCGTCGGCGAGCGCCGGCAGGTCGGCGGCGTAGCCGGCGCGCATCGCCTTCGCCTTGACGTCGGCGAGCGTCGCCGGGCGGGGGGCGGCGGTGCAGAACAGAAGAAGGATGAGCATGCCGATCGGTGCGTTTCTCATACGCGCAACGTACGAGCGCCGCGCCCGGCGGCAAACGACTATTCGGCGAAGCGTCCGATTGCGTCGGCGAACGGACCGCGGGCAGTCGCCGCGCGGCGTATCCTCGATCTGCGCATGAAAAAAGCACTCGCCATTGCGGCCGCGTGGCTGCCGTTCGCCGTGCTCTGGCAGATCTTCGCCATGCAGATGGGCACGACGTTCCGCGACGCGCTCCCGCGCTCGCTCTTCGCCATCGGCAGCGCCGCCGTCCTCGGCCTCGGCGTCTCCTGGTTTTGCGCGGAGATACCGCTGCGGCTGAACCTCGATTTCTACGCGCTCCACGTGAGCGCGGCGGTGGCCTATGCCGCGCTGTGGGCGGGCGGCATGTGGCTCTTCCAGGCGCCGCCGCGGCAGGAGATTCTCGTCGGCTGGTTCCTCGAAGGCGTCTGGATCTACGCAATCGTCGCCGGGACCTCGTACGCGTTCCAGATGCAGCGGAGCCTCGCCGAGGCGCGCCTCGACGCGCTGCGCGCCCGCCTCCATCCGCACTTCCTCTTCAACGCGCTGCACACCGTCGGCGCGCTCGTGCGGCACGATCCGGCCGAAGCGGAGAGCGCGGTGGAGAAGCTCGGCGACATGCTGCGCTACACGCTGCGCGACGGCGAGGGCGACGCCGTGTCGTTCGCCGACGAGTGGGAGTTCACGCGGCGCTACCTCGAATTCGAGCAGCTGCGCTACGGCGACCGGCTGCGCGTCAAGGCCGGCATCGATCCGCGGTCGCTCCGGTGCAGCGCGCCGCCGTTCGCGCTGCAGACGCTGGTCGAGAACGCGGTTCGGCACTCCATCGACGCGCGCACCGAGGGAGGGGAGATCGAGATCGACGCGCGCGTCAGCGACGATCGGTTGCGCATCCGCGTGCGCGACGACGGGGGGAACACGGCGCAGGGAACGGGAAACAGGTTCGGCCTGGCGTCGTTGCGCGAGCGCCTGCACGCGGTTTACGGCACGGAATTGAACGTCCGCAACGACGACGGCTTCGAAGTCTCTTTCAGCATCCCATGCGAGTGATCATCGCCGACGACGAACCGCTCGCGCGGCGCACCTTGCGCGAGCATCTCCGGGAGATCGACGGGATCGACGTCGTCGGCGAGTGCGGCGACGGCCTCTCGGCCATCCGCGCCGTCGACGAGCTCCGTCCTGACCTCCTCTTTCTCGACGTGCGCATGCCCGGCGCGTCCGGCATCGCCGTCGCCGAGCAGATCGCCCATCGCCCCTTCATCATCTTCACCACCGCGTACGACCGCTACGCCGTCACCGCCTTCGAGATCGGCGCGCTCGACTACCTCCTCAAGCCGTTCGGCCGCGAGCGCGTGCGCGCCGTGCTGGAGCGGGCGCGCGAGGCGCTCGAGCACGGCATGCCTGCCGTGGCCGCGCGGGCCAGCGTGCTCTCCGCGGCCAGGCCGCTCTCGCACGTCTTCGTCAAGGAGCGCGGGCGCATGCTGGCCGTGCCGCTCGACCGCGTCGAGCGCCTGGAAGCATGCGACGACTACGTCGCGTTGTACGTCGACGGCCGCCGCCATCTCCTGCACGCGCGCCTGCAGGACCTGGCCGCGCGCCTCGAACCTTCGCGCTTTCTTCGCGTACATCGCTCCCACGTGGTGAACCTCGGCTGCGTGGCGGCGATCGAGCCGCGCGACGGCGCGCGGTCGACCATCGTTCTTTCCAGCGGTGCGCGGGTCCCGGCCAGCCGCGCCGGCTCCGCGCAAATCAAGGCCGCTCGGGTATCCTGACGAACTCGCTATGGCTAAACGAATGCTCCTCATGCTCGCCGTCGTCCTCGCCTTCATCGCGGCGGTCGGCGGCTTCAAATTCCTGCAGATCAAGAAGGCGATGTCGCAGAGCTGGGCCGCGCCGCCCGAGGCCGTGACCACGGTCATCGCTCAGCCGGCGTCGTGGAACACCACGCTCAACGCCATCGGCACCGTCGCCGCCGTGCAGGGCGTCACCGTCAGCGCCGACCTGCCGGGCGTCATCGACGAGATCGACTTCGACTCCGGGCACGCCGTGAACAAGGGCGACGTCCTGGTGCGCCTCGACACGAAGCAGGAGCGCGCGCAGCTCGCCGCGGCCGAGGCGGCGGTGACGTGGATGAAAGTCTCGAACGACCGCGCCAAGGACCTGGCCGCGAAGGGCATCGGCGCGCAGGAGGCGTTCGACAAGGCCGAGGCCGACTACAAGCAGGCTGTCGCGCAGGTCGGCGAGGTCAAGGCCACGATCGACCGCAAGACGATCCGCGCGCCGTTCTCCGGCGTCCTCGGCATTCGCCAGGTCAACCTCGGACAGTACCTCGCGGGCGGCGCGCCGATCGTGACGCTGCAGGCGCTTCGCCCCGCGTACGTGAACTTCAGCGTGCCGCAGCAGGAGCTCGGCAAGCTCGCGCTCGGCTCCCCGGTCGAGGTGACGTCCGACGCCCTCGGCGGCGCGACCGAGGCGGGGACGATCAAGGCCTTCGAATCGGTCATCGACGAGGCCACGCGCAACATCCGCGTGCAGGCCCTCTGCGACAACGCGTCGGGCAAGCTCCGCCCCGGCATGTTCGTCGAGACGCGCCTGGCGCGCGGCGGCACGTCGAACGTCATCCCGCTGCCGGCCTCGGCGATCAGCTACGCGCCGTTCGGCGACTCCGTCTTCATCGTCGACAACATCAAAGGTCCGGACGGCAAGATCTTCCGCGGCGTGCGCCAGCAGTTCGTCAAGCTCGCCGGCTCGCGCGGCGACCAGGTCGGCGTCGTCTCCGGCGTCAAGCCCGGCGAGGAGGTCGTGACCTCGGGCGTGTTCAAGTTGCGGCCCGGGGCCGCGGTCGTCGTGAACAACTCCGTTCAGCCGGCGAACAACGCGAAGCCCAAACCGGAGGACAGTTAATTCGTCATCCTGAGCCGGCAAAGCGCGGCGAAGGATCTCTGAATGCGACGCCGTTGCCATTTCGAGATGCTTCGCTGACTACGCGGCTCAGCATGACGTAGGCGCACTCGTTATGAAATTCACCGATCTCTTCATCAAACGCCCGGTCCTGGCGATCGTCGTCAACCTGGTGATCCTGATCGCGGGCTTGCAGGCCATCCGCTCGCTCTCCGTGCGGCAGTTCCCGCGCAGCGACATGGCCAACGTCGTCGTCTCCACCGTCTACGTCGGCGCGAACGCCGATCTCGTGCGCGGCTTCATCACCGCGCCGCTCGAGCGCGTCATCGCCGGCGCCGACGGCATCGACTTCCTGGAGTCGTCGAGCGCGCAGGGCATCAGCACCATCACCGTCCACCTCAAGCTCAACTACGACAACAACGCCGCGCTGACGCAGATCCAGTCGAAGGTCGCGCAGGTGCGCAACCAGCTGCCGCCCGAGGCCGAGGCGCCGGTCATCAACCTGCAGACCAGCGACAGCCAGTTCGCGGCCGCGTACCTCGGCTTCTCGTCGAAGGAGCTCGACCAGAACCAGATCACCGACTACCTCGTGCGCGTCGTCCAGCCGAAGCTCTCCGCGATCGAGGGCGTGCAGCGCGCCGACATCTTCGGCGACCGTACGTTCGCGATGAGAGTGTGGCTCAAGCCGGAGCGGATGGCCGCCCTCGGCATCTCGCCGACGCAGGTGTGGACGGCGCTGGCGTCGAACAACTACCTCTCCGCGCTCGGCGCGACGAAGGGGACGATGACGTCCGTCAACCTCGTCGCCAACACGAACCTGCAGACCGCCGACGAGTTCAAGCAGCTCGTGGTCAAGGAGTCGAACGGCACGGTCGTCCGCCTCGGCGACATCGCCGACGTCGTCCTCGGCGCCGAGACCTACGACCAGATCGTCAGCTTCAACGGCCAGACCGCCGTCTTCATCGGCATCTTCGTGCTGCCGACGGCGAACACGCTCGACGTCATGAAGCGCGTGCGCGCCGTCCTGCCCGACATCCAGGCCCAGCTCCCCGCGGGGATGTCCGTGGGCGTGCCGTACGACTCGTCGGCGTACATCCAGGAAGCGATCAACGAAGTGCTCAAGACGCTCGGCGAGACGCTGCTGATCGTCATCTTCGTCATCTTCCTCTTCCTCGGCTCCGTGCGCGGCGTGATCATCCCCGTCGTCGCGATCCCGATCTCGCTCATCGGGGCCGTGCTGCTGATGCTGACGTTCGGCTTCACGATCAATCTCCTCACGCTGCTGGCCATCGTGCTCTCCGTCGGTCTCGTCGTCGACGACGCCATCGTCATGGTCGAGAACATCGAGCGGCACCTGCACATGGGCAAGTCGCCGTTCCAGGCGGCCATCGACGCGGCGCGCGAGCTCGTCGCGCCGGTCATCGCCATGACCATCACGCTGGCCACGGTGTACACGCCGGTGGCGCTGCAGGGCGGCCTCACCGGATCGCTGTTCCGCGAGTTCGCCTTCACGCTGGCCGGCGCGGTGCTGATCTCCGGCATCGTCGCGCTGACGCTCTCGCCGATGATGGGCTCGAAGCTGCTGCGCGCCGGCGACACGGAAAAAGGCTTCGCCGGGATGATCAACCGGCACTTCGAGAAGGTGCGCGAGCTCTACACGCGCATGCTGTCGCGCACGCTGAACTACCGCCCGGTCGTGCTGACGCTGTGGGTCATCGTCGTCCTGCTGATCTTCCCCTTCTACATGTTCTCGCAGAAAGAACTCGCGCCGCCGGAGGACCAGAACTTCCTCTTCTCGATCATGCAGGGCGCCGCGAACTCGACGATCGAGCAGACGAAGATGTTCGCGTCGCAGGTGGAGAAGGCGTACATGTCGATGCCGGAGTTCCAGGCGTCGTTCCAGGTGGCGCTGCCGACGCAGGCGTTCGGCGGCATGGTCACCAAGCCGTACAGCGAACGCCATCGCGGCATCGGCGCGATTGTGGTGGACGTGTCGAAGAAGACGGCGAACATCCCCGGCATCCGCGTGATCAACCTCGTGCCGCCGTCGCTGCCGGGGAATCAAGGCTTCCCGGTCGACGTGGCCATCGTCTCGACCGCGGAGCCGGCGCAGCTCGCGGAGCTGGCGAACGGGATCGTGCAGAAGGCGTTCACGAGCGGCAAGTTCATGTTCGCCGACACGGACCTGAAGTTCGACCAGCCGCAGGCGAAGGTGGTGTTCGACCGCGACAAGCTGCGCGCGCAGGGCGTCGACCTCGGCCAGGCCGGCCGCGATCTCTCGGTGCTCCTCGGCGGCAACTACGTGAACCGCTTCAGCATCCAGGGGCGCAGCTACAAGGTGATCCCGCAGGTGAAGCGGAGCGAGCGCCTGACCGCGGACCAGTTGTCGCAGCTCTACGTGACGGGGGCGAACGGGCAGCCGGTGCCGCTGTCGACGTTCGCGACGCTGCAGACGTCGACGGAGCCGCGCGAGCTGAAGCGCTTCCAGCAGCTGAACGCGGTGCGGATCCAGGGCGCGATTCCGCCGGGGGTGTCGCTCGACTCGGCGCTGAAGTGGGTGGAGGACGAGGCGAAGCGGACGCTGCCGCGCGGCTTCACGATCGACTACGCCGGCGAGTCGCGCCAGCTGCGCACGGAGGGCTCGAAGTTCCTCGGCGTGTTCCTGCTGTCGGCGATCCTGATCTACCTCGTGCTGGCCGCGCAGTTCGAGAGCTTCCGCGACCCGTTCATCATTCTGGCCGGCTCGGTGCCGCTGGCGTTGTCGGGATCGCTGCTCTTCTCGTTCCTCGGCCTGACGTCGATCAACATATACAGCCAGGTCGGCCTGATCACGCTGGTCGGCCTGGTGTCGCGCAACGGCATCCTGATCACGCAGTTCGCGAATCACCTGCAGGAGGAAGGGCGCGACAAGCTGCACGCCGTGATCGAGGCCTCCGGCACACGCCTCCGCCCGATCCTGATGACGACGGCGGCGACGGTGATGGGCCATCTGCCCCTGGTCTTCGCCCGCGGCCCCGGCGCCGGCGCGCGCAACTCGATCGGCATCATGCTGGTGAGCGGGATGATCATCGGCACGTGCTTCACGCTCTTTGTCGTGCCGTCGATCTATGTGCTGGTGGCGCGCACGCACTCGAAGCCGCGGGAGGTAGTGGTGGACGACGAGGTGGGGGAGTTCGAGGCGGCGGCGGTGTAGGGCTACTCCTCGAAAATCTCGGACAGAGGCAGGCGCCAGCCGGGGACGACGTCGTCGACGACGAGGGCGTCGGCGACGTTGACGGTCTCGTTCGGGCGGTGGATGCGAACGGTGCGGCGGTTCGGGTCAACAACGATGACGGCTTGCGCGCCGGCGCGCAAAAGGTCGTCGGCTTTCTCTTCGACTTCGGTATATCGATCGTTCGGGGAGACCACTTCGATCGCGAGATCCGGCGGGCCTTCAAAGAACTTGCGAGATCTCGTGGCGCGCTCCGCGCGAACGAACGTGATATCCGGGCCGCGGACCGTGTCGGGGTTGCGCTCGATCCAAAAGCCGACGTCGTTGATGTACACCTTGCCGAGACGGTGCTGCTTTACGTGCCCATGTAAGCTGTAGGCGATCAACATCGCAACGTCGCCGTGTTCGGGACAAGTCGGTGGCATTTTCCGCAACTCCCCTCGCACGAGCTCGTAGCGAAAGCCGTCATCGGGAAGCTGGAGAAGCTCGTCCGCAGTCACGGTGTAGCGCCTACGCAAAGAGCTTCGCGAGCGGAAGGCGCCAACCGGGAAGCAATTCGTCGACGGAGATCGCCTCCGCAACGTTCGACGTTGCGGAGGCGCGGTCGATGCGCGCGCTCTTCCTGGTCGGATCGACGATGATGACCGCCCGTGCTCCGGCGCGAAGCCAATCGGCGGCTTTCTCTTCGACGTCCGAGTAGCTGTCCCTCGGCGAAACCACTTCGATGGCGAGATCCGGTGCGCCTTCGAAAAACTTTGTCGAATCGACCACCCGCTCCTTCCGGACGAATGCCACATCGGGGGCGAGAACGCTGTCGGGATTGCGGGCCACTCGAAAACCGACGTCGTTTGAATAGACCTCTCCGATTGGATGGATCTCGAGATGAGCCATCAAACTGCCGATAATCCGCGCGGCAATGCGACCGTGGGCAATTCCTGTCGGTGACATCTTCTTTCGCAACTCTCCCCGGACGAGTTCGTACCGCGTTCCGTCGTTCGGAAGGTGGTAAAGCTCGTCGGCGGTCATCAGCGACGTTACGGTCATGGGCTAAATCGTACGCCTAATGCGTGCCATCGATCGTATTCGTCATGTAGTGTGGCGATCGAAGATTCGCAAAGGCAATGAAGATGACCGCGACCGACGACGACTGGCGACTGCTGCGCGCGATCAAAGCGAAACTGCCGGACCTGCGCGCGCTCCGAGACCGCATGAGCGGCCATTGGGAGTACGAAGACACCGTCTATCGCTTCTATCACGGCAGCTTCAAGGTCTATTACGTGCAGCGCCTGACGTTGGAGATCGTCGATGCGCTGCAGGCGATTCTTCCGGATCGGCCGCTCAACGAACGGTTGCTCGACATCGTGAGTGATGGCACCGGCAAAGAGTTCACGCTCGAGGTCAACAAGAGATGGGACGCGGCGACGCGGCCGCTCATCGAGGCGTTCTTTCACGCGCGCTATTTCCTGGAGATGGTCGTCAAGTACGGCGAAGAGCTCGAGGAGCCGCCGGTGCCGTTTCCAAGCGGGTGGGCGAGCGTCCTATACCTCTTCAACATGCGGTAGTCTCACGCCGCCATGCCCGCCAACGCCTGCCTCTTCTGCCACCGCACCGCCGACGCCGTCCCTCTGCTCACGCTCGAATATCGCGGCGCGGACCTCCGCATCTGCGCGCAGCATTTGCCGATCCTCATCCACGATCCGGGGCAGCTCGTCGGCGTGCTCGAGGGGGCCGAGAACCTCGAGCCGTCGCAGCACGAGGATTAGTGCCTGGCGGAGCGCCGCCGCGGCGGCGGCAGCTCCAGCCGCAGGTCGACGCTGCCGAGGCGGCGGGTGGCGATGTAGAACGGCTTCGTCGTGCCGCGCGCCAGGCCGGACGTGTACGGCAGCACGTTCGTCGCCTCGCCGCGCGCGGCGAAGTACTCGAGCACGGCCAGCTCCTCGTCGTTGAGCGCGCGGTCGCGGCTGATCACCACCGTCGCCACGCGGAACGACTTCTGCGCCGCCGTCGAGTCGGGGATGCGCGGGCCGTTCGCGGCGACCACGTCGGCGATCGTGATTTGCGACGCCGGCACCGTGCAGTCCGTGCAGCCGGAGCCTTGAATCACGATCCCCGGCGACACCGCGGACGCCGGGATGAAGCCCATCAGGTAGAGATCGAGGTCGCTGAACTCCTGCGTCGTCGTGGAGATCGTCACGTGCGCCGTCGTGCTCGTCGTCATCGTGATCGTGTACGGGAAGTCGCCGCCGGCGCCGCTTCCGGGGATGCTCAGCCCCATGATCCCGCGCGCCATCGTCGACGGCGGCCAGTGCGGCGAGCCGCCGGCGAGGCTCGGGTTCTTCAGGTAGTTGATCCACTGGTGCCCGAGCTCGTGCGAGAACGCGCTCTCGCCGGAGTCGAAGAGCGTGTCGATCGGAAAGACCGTGTAGCCCTTCAGCTTCGCCGCGCTGCCGAACGCCGCGCCGTTGTTCGTCAGCGCCGCGCCGATGCCGCCGACGTCCTGCCGCACCTGCGCGTGATAGCGATTGGCCGGCCAGCTCGGCAGCGCGAAGACCACCTGCACGAAGTCGAAGTCGTCGTGGTAGTAGCCGTAGAACTGCAGGATCGCCGCCTGGATGTCGTTGACCGTGATGTTCGGCCGGTAGAGGTTGAGGATGCGCGGCGTCGCGCGCGCCGTGGAGTCGAACTGCTTGATCGCCGGCGCCGGCACGCGGCTGTCCATGACGTTGATGAAGGCGTTGTACGACGACAGCGTCGTGCTGCCGCCGAGGAGACGCACGAAGCCGACGAAGTTGTGATTGACGTCCGTGGCGTCGTAGCCCGCCAGCAGCTGCGCCGCCGGGACGCTCGCGCTCCAGCGGTTCGCGCTCGTCTGGGTCAGGTTCAGCGAGCCGCCGCCGGCGTAGTCGAGGCGGACGCCCGTGACGCCGGTGCCGGCGAGGAGCAGGTCGAGCGTCGCGGGCGCCGTTCTATCCGTGCGGATCGCCGCCGGATCGAACTTGATCCAGGTGATCGACTGCGCGTGCGCCATCGACGCGAGAAGCGAGAGGGCGAGGATGAGTCGCTTCATCGATTGCTTCTTCCGGCCCGAGCGAGTACCGCGCATATTGCCAGAAGAAGAACGACGCCGGCGATTGTCGCCGCCGGGCCGCTGATGTACGTGAAGCCCTTCGGGACCTTCCTGCCGGCCGCGACGAGAATCGCGATCGCCACGCCCGCGAGCCCTTCGCCGGCGATCATGCCGCTCGCGGCGAGCACGCCGCGGTCGCTCTCGCCGGGTTTCGCGTCGCCGCGGCGCGCGTCGGCGATCCGCCGCACCACGCCGCCGGCGAACACAGGCGCCAACGTCGACAGCGGGAGGTAGATCCCGACCGCGAACGAAAGCCCGGGAAGGCCGGCGATCAGCGCGCACACCGCGAGTGCGGCGCCGGTGCCGACCAGCGGCCATGGCAGCGAGCCGGCCAGCACGCCCTCGATCACCGTCTTCATCAGTGTCGCCTGCGGCGCGGGGAGCTCCGTCGAGCCGAACGTGAAGGCCTTGCCGAGGAGCAGCACCGTGCCGGCGATCGCCCAGCAGGCGAACGCCGCGCCGAGGAATTGGCCGAACTGCTGGCGCGCGGGCGTGGCGCCGACGAGCCAGCCGGTCTTGAGGTCCTGCGAGATGTCGCCGGCCTTCGACGCGGCGATGCAGACCACCGTGCCGACCGTGAGGATGGCCGCGCGCGCCGACGGGTCGCGCCAGCCGAGGAGCACGAAGACGACCGCGACGCCGAGCAGCGTCACCAGCGTCATTGCCGACGTCGGATTCGACGACACGCCGATCAGCCCGACGATGCGCGACGACACGACCACGAAGCAGACGCCGAAGATCGCCACCGCGATCGAGGCGATGAGGCGCGGGACGAGCGACATGTTGCCCGCGAGCAGCCCCGGCACGGCGACGAGCGTGACGACGACGGCGAGCGGCACGACGGCCACGACCCACGCCGGCACGTCGCGGTCGGTGCGTTCGACGCCCTCGCCCGCGACCTCGGCGCCGTCGCGCCGGAGCCCGCGCACGACCGCGGCGAACGAGCTCCACATCGTCGGCAGCGCGCGCGCCACGGCCACGAGGCCAGCGGCCGCCACCGCGCCGGCGCCGATGAAGCGGACGTGCTTCGACCAGATCTGCCCCGCGGTCAGCGCGGCCACGGGGCCGCTCGAGTAGACGGCGATGAGCGGCGTCAGGACGATCGCGGAGATCAGCGAGCCGGAGACCATGATCGCCGACTGCCGGTAGCCGAGGATGTAGCCGACGGCGAGGAGCGCGGGCGCGATCTCGAGGGCGACTTCGGCTTTCGGCAGGACCGGCAGCGCCAGCGACAGCGCCGACGGGATGAGCACGAATGCGCCGAGGGCGATCTTGACCGCGGCGCCGACGGCGAGGCCGATGAAGATCCACCGCCCGCCTGCCGCCCCTGTGGTCGTCGCGCGCAGCACCTCGGCGCACGCGGTCCCCTCGGGATACGGCAGCTCGTTCGCGGAGCGGACGATGAGCAGCCGCCGCAGCGGCACCATCGCGGCGATGCCGAGGAAGCCGCCGAGGAGCGCGAGAATCGAGACCTGCCAGAACGGCGGAGCCATGCCCCACATGAAGAGCGCGGGGATGGTGAAGATCGTGCCCGTCGCGAGAGAGGAGCTGGCCGAGCCGATGGTCTGCGAGAGGTTGGCCTCGAGGAGGACGTCGCGCCGGCTGCGCAGGACGCGGAAGAGCGCCACGGTGAGGACGGCGATGGGAATGGAGGTCGAGACGGTGAGCCCGACGCGCAGGCCGAGGTAGGCGTTGGCGGCGCCGAAGAGCAGGCCGAAGAAAATGCCGGCGGCGACCGCGCGGACGGTGAGCTCGGCGACGGAGTCGGAGCGCGGGACCGAAGCGCTCGTTGACATGTGCATCATCAGGATGCAGGCTGTGATGCGTGAAAGCAATCATTCTCCGCAACATCCCCCCCGAGGTGCAAAAGGGCATTCGAAAGAGGGCTCGCTGGAAGGGCATCAGCGCCAGCCGAGCGGCGATCGAACTGCTGCAGGAAAAGCTGGTCCCGAAGAGGGGAGAGGACGGGCTGTATCACGACCTCGATGACCTGTTCGGTTCATGGAGCACCGAGCAGGCTGAGGAATTCGACCGCATTCTCAAAGAGATGAAGGAGGAGGAGAAGCGATTCATCGGGAAATGAGTCGGCTCCTGCTCGACACGTCGGCCTATTCTGCCTTCATGGATGGACACCGTGAAGCCCGCTACTTGATCGACGAGGCGGATGAGGTCTATTTGAACGTCGTCGTGATGGGAGAACTTTTCGAAGCGTTTCTACGCGGCCGACAGCGTGAGCAGAACCGAGCAGGATTCGACCGCTTCGTCGCGTCGCCCCGTGTCAAGATCGTCGAAATCGACGAGATCACCGCCGAACGCTACGCGACGATCTCGGATACGCTTCGACGCGCCGGCACACCGATCTCGCCAAACGATCTCTGGATCGCGGCGTCGGCGTACCAGCACGACCTCGAGATCCTCACGACGGACGGCGATTTCAAGCGAGTCCCCCAAGTCGTCACGCATCTCCTTTCCTGATCTCGTGCTACCGTCGCAGCACCCATGGCCCACAACCTCCGCCGCGACCTCGGCGTCGTCGAGTCGTACGCCGCGCTGCTCGGCATCCTCATCGGCGCCGGCATCTTCAAAGTCACCGGCGTCGCCTGGGAGCTGACCGGGCCGAGCGTCATCTTCGGCTACCTCGTCCTCGCGCCGGCCATCCTGGCCACCTCCGTCGCGTACTCCGTCTTCGTCTCCACGCCGCTGGGGCGCGAGCCGGGCGGCGAGTACACGCACATCTCGCGCGTCTTCGGCGGCTACGGCCTCGCCTTCGTCGGTGCGTGGCTGAAGATCATTTCCTACATCGGCGCCCTCGCGTATCTGGCGCGCGCGTTCGGCGACTACGTCCGGCAGCTCTTCGGCGGCCGCGGCGACGTCGTCGTCATCGCCGTCGGCAGCCTCCTCTTCTTTTACGTCATCCACGTCGCCGGCGTGCGCTGGTTCGGGCGGCTGCAGGTCTGGATGTGCATCGTCCTCGGCGTCTCCCTCGTCGTCCTCGTCGTGCCGGGGCTCTTCGCCGTCCGCATGAGCAACTACCGGCCGTTCTTCACCGGCGGCGTGGGCGGATTCGCGGCCGCGCTTCCACCGCTCTTCTTCGCCTACGCCGGCTTCGAGGCGCTCGCGCAGACCGCGGGCGAAGTCAAGGACAGCACCTCGCGCCTGCCGCGCGTTTTCCTGCGCGGCATCGTGGCCACGATGATCATCTATCTATTGATGTCCGTCGTCGCCTTCGGCGTGCTGCCGGCGGCGAAGCTGCGCGGGTCGGCGGCGCCGATGGCCGACGCGGCGTCGCAGTACCTGCCGCTCGGCGCGGCGATGCTCGTGACCATCGGCGCGATCATGGCCCTGACGACATCGGTGAACGCCACGATGCTCGTCCCGTCGCGCATCGCCATCATGCTCTCCGGCGACGGCCTGGCGCCGCGCTGGATCGGCCGCGTCTCGCCGCGCACCGGCACGCCGATCCTCGGCCTCACCTGCACGCTCGCCGCGGCGCTGATCCTCCTCCTCAGCGGCCAGATCGCCCTCGCCCTCAACATCGCCGTCTTCGCGCTCGTCGTCCTCTACTTCATCCACAGCATCGCCCTGCTCCGTATCCCGCCGCCGCTCGCCGCGCAGGTCACCGTGCGTATCCCGCGCTGGCTGCAGCTCGTCGCGGCGTGGCTGTCGATCGTGTCGATGGGAACGCTCATCGTCCTCCAGCTGCGCGACCGCAACCTCATCGTCCTCGTCTTCGGCTGGTCGGCGGCCGGCCTCGTGCTCTACCTGCTACGCCGGATACCGAACCGCGGGGCTGCCGGCGGGATAGAAGACGCCGAGGAGACGTAGCTCGCCGCTGCCGGTATTCTCGACGCAGTGGCGCTGCGTGCGCGGCAGGAACGCGCACGAGCCGCGCGCGATTGGGCGCGATGTGCCGCCCTGATGCATGACGCCGACGCCGTCGAGGATGCAGAGCACTTCCTCGTAGAGGTGGAAGTGATCCGGCGCGCGGCCCGGCGGGATCGAGCCGACGAACATCGTCGTCTCGCCTTGGATGAGCTCGCGGTACCAGCGGTCGCCGGTCGTCTGGACCGGCTGGTCATCGAGCCTGACGATTCGTGTGTCATTCCGAGCGGAGCGAGGAATCCCCTGCGGCGGGGGATTCCTCGCCGTCTCCGCGGCTCGGAATGACACGGGGCACGTCGACAGCACGACCGTCATCGCGCCGCGCAGATCGAGCGACGCGCCGGCTGGGACATGGATCGCCGTGTCGCGCCCGACCGGCGTCCCGTTCGCGGTGCCGCTGCCGTCGAACACGTACAGAAGCTGCTCGACCGCGTCGTCGTGCAGCGTGAGATCCGAGACCGCGCCGATCGACAGCGACGGCGGCCCTTCGAACTTGAGGTCCATGCGTGCGATTATTGCGCACACTCATGGCTCGAGAAGACGGCATCCGCGCTCTCAATCAGGATTTTCGCCGCTACGAAGGCGTGCAGAAGCGGCAGAGCTACCACCTCGCCGAGACGCCGGACGACGACCAGTTCGACGACGACTTCGTCATCCGCACCTGCGACATGCGCTCGCCCACGTTCGCGCAGGACCTCGGCGACGCGTTGCGCGAGATCGGCTTCGCCATCCTCGACGGCCACGGCGTCGATCCCGCGCTCTACGACGAAGCCGAAGCACGCATCGAGCAGATCTTCACGCGCCTCACCCTCGACGAGAAGATGCGTTTCCGCGCGCAGCGGCACGGCTCCGTCAATCAGGGCTACTTCCCGATCAAAGAGACGAGCAACATGCACCCCGACCTCGTCGAGGGATGGGTCTTCTGCCGACGGGCATTCGACCTCCCCGTGGAGGACAGGCACTCATGCCTGTCCCCCGACACGACAGGCAAGAGTGCCTGTCCTCCACAGAGCTTCTGGCCCGATCCGGCCGACGAGGCGTTCTTTCGCCAGATCGTTAGGGCGCACGAGAACCTCATCCTCCCGATCATGCAGAGCCTCCTCCGCTACCTCGGCTGCGATCCGCATCTCTACGACCGCAAGCTGACCGGCACGAACTTCGGCCTGCGCCTCAACTACTACCCGCCGATGTCCGACGAGGACGACGCCTCGGGCGCCGCGCGCCTCCTCGGCCACGAGGACATCGACCTCTTCACGTTCCTCCCCGCGCCGCGCGCCGAGGGGCTGCAGGTGCTGAACCGGCGCAGCATGAAGTGGGTGCGCCTCACGCCGCCGCGCGGCACCATTATCCTCAACAGCGGCGACTACATGCAGCGCATCAGCAACGACGTCTTCCCGTCGACTACGCACCGCGTCAGCAAGCCGCGCGATCCGGCGCAGCGGCGGCAGACGCGCGTCTCGCTGCCGATGGCCGTCTACGTCTGGGAAGACGAGATCCTCGACGTGCTCCCGTGCTGCGGCGAGCCGAAGTACGCGCCGGTGAAGGCCATCGAGTTCCACACGGGGATCACGAGCAAGTTTTATGGGGACGACTATGCCGTGAAAGGTGAATAGCGATTAGGAATTAGCGATTAGGGATGGCGGGCCTGATCGCCAATCGCTAACCGCCAATCGCTTCGTTCAAAAATGCCGACACCGGATCCGCTGCTCCGCTTCCGAGATCGCTTCCCGATTCTCAAACGGACGAAGTACCTCGTCTCGCACTCCCTCGGCGCGATGCCCGAGGCGGCGCGCGACGCGCTCGTCGAGTACGCCGACCTCTGGGCCACGCGCGGCGTGCGGGCGTGGGGCGACAAGTGGTGGATGATGTCGATCGAGATCGGCGACGTCATCGCGCCGCTGATCGGCGCGCCGCGCGGCTCCGTGGTCATGCTGCCGAACGTGACCACGGCCGAGGCGGTCGTCCTCTCGTCGTTCGACTACTCCGGCGCGCGCAACAAAGTCGTCACCGTCGACGGCGAGTTCCCCTCGGTGCGCTACATCTACGACCGTCTGGCGCAGCGCCTCGGCGCCGAGGTCGTGACCATCCCGCACGACCGCTCCGGCCTCGGCTTCGATCTCGAGCGCCTGCTCGACGCCATCGACGAGCGGACGCAGCTCGTGCCGCTCGCGCACGTTCTTTTCGAGTCGTCATTCATGATCGACGTCGACGCGGTCGCGAAGCGCTGCCGCGACACCGGCGCGACGCTGGTGCTCGACATCTTCCAATCCGCCGGCATCGCGCCCGTCGACGTTCAAAAGTGGGACGTGCCGATCGCCGTCGGCGGCGTGCTCAAGTGGCTGTGCGGCGGGCCGGGCGGGTCGTTCCTCTACGTCGATCCGGCGCTGCGGCCGAAGCTCGAGCCGGACTTCACCGGCTGGATGGCGCACGCGAATCCGTTCGGCTTCGAGCCGCCGCCGATGCGCTTCCGCGACGACGCCCTGCGCTTCGCCCTCGGCACGCCGCCGGTGCCGGCGCTCTACGCCGCGCGCGAGGGTCCGAAGATCCTCGCCGAGGCCGACATGGTGGCGGTGCGGGCGAAGTCGCTGCGGCAGACGCAGCGCATCATCGACCACTGCGACAAACGCGGCATCGAGCTGCGCACGCCGCGTCAGCCGGAGCGCCGCGGCGGCTCGATCTCCATGCTCATCCCGCACGGCCGCGAGGTTGCCCTCGAGCTCAACGCCGAGGACATCGTCTGCGACTTCCGCCCGCACAACGGCGTGCGCTTCTCGCCGCACTTCTACACGACGGACGAGGAGATCGATGCCGCCTTTGACGTCGTCGACGACATCCTGCGCACGGAACGCTGGAAACGGCAGGAGACGCGGCATACGATCGTGACGTGAGAGCGCCCGCTCTCTTGCTGCTCCTCGCGCTAGCGCTTCCGCTGCAGGCCGAGGAACGCTTCCTCATCGAGCGCATCGACGTCCGGCACCTCGTGCACGCCTCGGCCGACGTCATCCGCGCCGAGTCGCGCCTGCGCGAGGGCGAGCGCTACGACGAGAGCGAGCTCCGCGACGCCAACAACCGCATCAAGCGCCTTCCCTTCGTCCTCGACGCCGCGTTCAAGCTCGAGCGCGGCAGCGTCCGCGACGCCTACGTCCTCGTCGTCACCGTCAACGAGACCAAGCCGTTTTTCTATCTCTGGGACACCGTCCTCTACAAACGCCGCCCGCTCGTCGAGCTCGACACGGAGAGCGCCGTCCTCGCCGGCGCGCGCTGGTTCGCGGCGCCGGACGACGTCCTCCACGTCGCCGCGGTCGTCCATCACGCCGAGCGGCCGTTCGAGTCCGACTACGCCTCCGCGCAGGCCGGCTACACGCGCTACGGCCTCCTCGGTGACCGCGCCTTTGCCACGCTCACCGCCGACCGCATTCTGACCTCCCGCAACGGGAACAAGTTGCTGCCCGGCGCCGTCATCGGCATCTCTCTCGCGCCGAAGCAGACGCTGACGATCTCGTACACCGCGTACGACCTCACTGACTTCCAGCGGCGCGCCGGCCGCATCTTCGAGGCCCGCTTCGCCCACAACACCACCAACCATCCTTTTTTCCCGAGCGAAGGGACGCTGCTCAGCATCGGGCCGGTCGTGGCCCGCACCGACTCCGCCACGAGCACGACGCTGACGCACACGCTCGACGCCGGCGTCGACGCGCACGCCGCCGAGTACTGGCCGCTCAGCGCGCGCACCACCGCGGCCGCCGTCGCCGACGGCGGGCTCATTCGCGTCATCACCCGCGGCGGCTCCGACGACAAGCGCTTCGCCGGCTACGGCTCGGCCATGCTGCGGCTGTCGCGCGCGCTGCACGACCCGAACGAGGCCGACGTACAGACGCGCGCCGAGCTCACCCTGCGCGCCGTCTCGCACCAGCGCGACGTGACGCCGTTCCGCCGCGACAGCTCGCTGCAACTCTCCGCGGCGTGGGTCCATCGCAACGCCTGGGGCGTCGTCCGCCTCGGCCTGGGCTACGCATGGTGAGCATCGTCTTCGCGCTGCTGCTCGCGGGCGCGATGTCCGACCGGCCGGCCCTCACCATCGCCGGCGACCGCGTCCTCGTCGCGCTGCCGCCGTCCATCCTCAAGCAGAAAGAGGTCCGCGCGCGCCTGGAGTCGGCGCTGACGACGACGTTCATCGTGAAAACCAAAGACGCGAACGCGCGGATCGAGATCCGCTACGACCTCTGGGACGACGTCTACCGCGTCAAGCGCGTCGACGCCGCCGGGCGGACGTCGCAGCAGAGCGTGACCGCGGCGCAGCTCGAGGCGTGGTGGCGGACGCCGATCGACATCGCACGCCGCGGCGGTGCCGACGCCATCGACGTCGAGCTCGTCGTGCTCCCGTTCTCCGCGGCCGACGAGAGCGACGCGCGGCAGTGGCTCTCGAAGTCGGGCGGGGCGCGCGACCCGTCGGCCGACTCGAAGAGCGTCATCGACGCGCTCATCGGCACCACGCTCAGCGCGCGGCCGGTGGTCTCCTACCGCTGGTCGCTGGAGGCGCGGCGGTGAGGACGCTCGTCACGACCGCGCTCATCGTCGCCGCGGCGACGCTCGTCTTCTACGCCGCCGTGCACCAGATCGCCGGGCTGTGGCTCGACGTCGTGCTGCGCCCCGACGTGCGCGGCGTCATCGAGCACTCACTCCTCGATCAGAAGCGGCTGCGCGACCTCGATCCGGCGAACGAGGCGCGCTACCGCCAGCGCTTCGAGGAGACGCGGCGGCTGATGAACCGCATCGACGTCGTGGCCATGAACCGCGAGCGCGTGCTGCGCCGCTTCGAGATGGTCCTAGCCGGCCTCTTCGCCGCCATCGTCTTCGTGGCCACGTTCCTCTGGACCGCGCGGCAGCGGCGCAACGAGGAGCGGCGGCGCGCCGAACAGCTCGCGCGCCTGACCGCGTGGCAGGAGGCGTCGCGGCGCCACGCGCACGAGATCAAGACGCCGCTGACCGCGGCGCGGATGGAGATCGACCGCCTGGCCTCGCTGACGCCGCCGGGCGAGGAGGTGCAGCGCGCCGTCGACAGCGTCTACGAGGAGCTCGAGCGGATCGCGCAGTTCACGCGGGAGTTCTCGTCGTTCGCGATGATCGGCCAGCCGGTGCTGCGCGCCGAGGAGCTCGACAAGCTCGTCGCCGAGTTCCGCGACATGTTCGCCGGCGCCTGGCCGAACCTCACCCTGCGCTTCGACGCGCCGCCGTCGCCGGTCGCCGTCAGCGCCGACCGCGACCTGCTGCGGCAGGTGCTGGTGAACCTCTGCACGAACAGCGCGCACGCGACGGACGGCCGCGGCACGGTGACGTTCGCGATCGCGCGCGCCGGCGACCGCGTGCACCTCGACGTCGCCGACAGCGGCGGCGGCGTGCCGCCGTCGATCCAGGCGCGCATCTTCGAGCCGTACGTGACGACGCGGAAGATCGGCCACGGCATGGGCCTCGGCCTGGCGATCTCGCGCAAGATCCTGCTCGACCACGGCGGCGACCTCGCGCTGCTGTCGACGTCGCCGGCGGGCAGCACGTTCCGCATCTCGCTGCGCCGCGTCTGAAATCGCATACATCAGATGTATGCACGCGCATACGGTGGCTTCCGTCATCCTGAGCGAAGCGAAGGATCTCCGAATGCGGAAGTCGCGCATTTTGAGATCCTTCGCTGTCTTCGCGGCTTCAGGATGACGTGGGCAGCGCCGTTGCGACTCCATGGCGGCCATGAAAACGATCCTCGCCCTCACGCTCGCCCTCGCCGCCGCCACCGCCTCCGCGAAGTCCTTCCTCATCGAGCGCATCGACGTCAACGCCGCGAAGCGCATCCCCGCCGCCGCCGTCCTCGCCGAGACGCGTCTCGACGCCGGGAAGACCTACACCGAGGAGCAGCTCGAGCAGGCCTTGAACCGCGTCCGGCGATTGCCGTTCGTCCTCTCCGCCAGCGCCGACCTCAAGCCGGGCGGCAGCGCCGACGCGCGCGTCCTGCGCATCAACATCGAGGAGGTGTCGAACTTCAACTGGGACCTGCAGACGGCGGAGCTCGTGCGCAAACACGGCGGCGGCGGCGGGCCGTTCAGGGCCGATGCCGGCTATCGCTTTTTCCCCGGTGCGCACGGCACGCTCGACGCCGACCTCACCGGCAGCAACGAGGCAGTCGTCGGCAGCAACAGCCTGCGCCAGGCCACGCTCGCATACAACGGCTACGGCCTGTTCGGAACGCGCGTCTACGGCAGCGTCGCCGCCAGCACGATCTTCCGCACGAGCACGGGCCACGACTTCAATCCGTCGGCGCTTCTCGGCATCCCGCTGACGCGGACGCAGTCGATCGAGGCAACCGTCTCGCGCACGACGTCGCGGCTGGCGCGCAGCTACCAGGGCATCGCCGATCCGGTCGAATCGTCGTCGCGCGTCACCAATGCCGGGCTGGCGTGGCTGCTGCAGACCACCGACGATCCGTACTTCGCGCGCAACGGCTTCGACGCCGCCTTCGGTCCCTCATGGGAGCGCCAGAAGCTCGACCTGCCGTTCGTACTTACCTTTCCGGCGCCGCCGCACGTCGTGCCCGGCAAGCAAGACCAGCGGCATTTCTCGCTGAACGCCAGCGCGGCGAAGTACTGGCCGCTGCGCACGGCGTCCGCCGCGTGGGGGCGCTTCGACGCGACGACGACGCGCATCACCGGCGTCGCGAACGGCGTTCCCTTCCCCGCCGCGCGGCAGGATCTCGGCGACGTCCTCTTCGGTCTCGCGCACGACGTCAACCGCGAGATGGGCGAAAGCACGCAGAGCCGCTGGCGCTTCGAGATGGGCATCGGCTACCACCTCGATCGCGTCGAGCAGAGGGCGGTCTCTCTCAATAGCGGCCCGGAGGCGGAGATCGGCACGGCCTATCGAAACCGTTTCGGCGTCTTCCACATGACCTTCAGCTTTGTGGCCCGGTAAACTGCTCGCGTCATGGCGCTGATCGCCTGCGTCGAGGACGACGAGAAGATCGCCGCGAACCTCGTGCTTCGCCTGCGCGAGGCCGGGCACGGCGTCGTCCGCTTTGCCAGCGGCGAGGAGGCCTATCGCTGGCTGTGCGATGGCGGCAACGCCGAGCCGGACATGCTCCTCGTCGATGTCCGCCTGCCGGCGATGAGCGGCATCGATCTCCTCGGCGCGCTCGGCGCCGAGCGCGCGCCGACAGTGATCATCTCCGGCGAGGCCTCGATGGCCGAGACGATCGAGGCCATGCGCCTCGGCGTCCACGACTTCCTCGACAAGCCGGTCAGCCGCGAGCGCCTCCTCAAAACTGTGCAGAACTGCCTCGAGCACGCCGCGCTGCGCCGGCAGGTCGACGACCTCCGCGCCCGCGAGCAGCGCATCCTCGGCGACTCCGCGCCGGCGCGCGCGCTCCTCGCCACCATCGCCAAAGTCGCCGAGACCGGCGCGCGCGTCCTCATCCGCGGCGAGAGCGGCAGCGGCAAGGAGCTCGTCGCCGCGGCGCTCCACCGCCAGAGCCGCCGCCGCGGCGGTCCGTTCGTGAAAATCAACTGCGCGGCCATCCCGACGCACCTCATCGAGGACGAGCTCTTCGGCCACGCCCGCGGCGCCTTCACCGATGCGAAGGGCGCGAAGGCCGGCCTCTTCGAGCAGGCCCACGGCGGCACGCTGCTGCTCGACGAGATCGGCGACATGGATCACGGCCTGCAGTCGCGTCTCCTGCGCGTCATCGAGGACGGCCGCGTGCGCCGCCTCGGCGAGACGGCCGAGCGCGCCGTCGACGTGCGCGTCATCGCGGCCACGCACCGCGATCTCGAGGCGCTCGTCCGCGCCGGCGCGTTCCGCGAGGATCTGTACTTCCGCCTCGCCGCGGTGCCGATCGACGTCCCGCCGCTGCGCGAGCGCGCCGCCGACGTGCCGCTGCTCTTCACCGCGTTCCTCGAGCAGTTCTGCCGCCGCAACGGCCGCATGCCGCTCACCGTCGACGCCGAAGTCTTCGCCCGCCTGCGCGCCTACCGCTGGCCCGGCAACGTCCGCGAGCTGCGCAACGTCGCCGAGCAGATGTCGGTCTTCGCCACGGACCCGGTCACGGTCGAGCAACTCCCCTCGGCGATCACGGCCGAGGAGACGAGCGAGGAGATCGGCATGCTGCGGCTGACCGAGAGCGCGCGTGTGCTGCCGCTCGCCGCGTTCAAGGCCCAGTGCGAGAAGGAGTACATCGAGATGGTGCTGCAGCGGACGAACTGGAACGTCAGCCGCGCCGCCGAGCTCCTCGACATGCAGCGCACGCACCTGCACCAGAAGATCGGCACGCTGGGGCTGCGGCGGCCGGAGAAGACGACAGCGTAGGGCATGATGAAGAAGATAACGAGTTCGCGCGGACGAAAGACAACCTCCGTGCCGAAGACTGGGAAGCGTGTGACCGTCAAAGCGACCGACCCCGTCAGCCGTGTTTATGGCATCGCGGGCAAAGGCAACACGGAAGAGATCATGAACCGGCTACGCCGCGCAAAATGATCACCGCGGTCGACACAAATATTCTGATCGACGTTTTCAAAGCCGACTCGACATTCGGCCTCGCTCTGCGGACGCTCTCCGGCGTTGCCTCGATGAGGGATCGCTCGTCGCATGCGACATCGTCTGGACCGAAAGCGGAACGGTGTTTGTTCGGCACGATCAGTTCCTCGAAGCAATGCTCGCGTTAGGGATCGGCGATTCGTCGATCGTCCGCAGCGCAGCACTCGTTGCCTCGCGAGCCTGGAGACGCTATCGCGCACGAGGCGGGCGTCGGCAGCGAGTGGCCGCCGATTGTCTCATCGGCGCTCACGCACTCGATCAGACGGACCGTCTGCTGACGAGGATCGCGGCTTCTATCGCGACTATTTCGAAAAACTGCGCGTCATCGATCCGACAGATGACGACCTGTAGCCCTCGGCGGGATAATCGCGCATGCTCACCTCCATCGCCCTCTACGCCGGCGGCGCCGCGACCCTCGCCGGCGCCGCGGCGATGCTGCGCCGCCGCACACGCCGGACCGGTGCCGCGCTGCTCGTGGGCGGCGTCACTGTCGCCGCGGCCGCGCTGTTCTGGCCGGTCTCCGAGGAGCACGTCGCGTCGAAGACGACGCACCTCGACGAGGCCATGCCGCGCTGGCAGTTCAACGAAGTCCACGAGATTCACGTCGACGCCGATCCGCGCCGCGTCTACGACGCCGTTCACGCCGTGCGCGCCGACGAGATCGCGCTCTTCAACGCCCTGACCTACATCCGCCGCGGCGGACGGACGTTGCCGGAAGGAATCCTCAACGCCGGCAAGACGAAGTCGCTCCTCGACGTCGCCACGCAGACCTCCTTCCGCTACCTCGCCGACGACGTACACGAGATCGTCGTCGCCACGCACATCAACCGCGGCGTCGCCGCCACGATGAACTTCCTCATCACGCCGGAAGGGCGCGGCACGCGCCTCACGACGGAGACGCGCATCTTCGCCGACAACCCCCGCGGCGCGCGCATCTTCGCCGGCTACTGGCGCGTCATTCATCCCGGCAGCGACATCATCCGGCGCATGTGGCTGCGGGCGATCAAGCGCCGCGCCGAAGCCTGATATCCTTCGCCGCCATGCCGCACCGCTACCCGCAGGAAACCGTCCTCCGCGACGGCCGCAAGGTCCTTCTCCGCCCCTTCACCGAGCGCGACGTCGACGAGCTTTACGCCTTCTTCCAGCGCCTGCCGCTCGACTACCGCCGCTTCGCCTGGGACCCGATCGAGAGCCACGCGCTGATCGAGACGTGGGGCCGCAACATCGACTACGCGAAGGTCTTCCCGCTCCTCGCCGTCGACGGCCACCGCATCGTCGCCGACGCCACGCTGCACCGCCGCGACGGCGGCCCGCTCCGCCTGGTCGGCCGCATCAAGTGGATGATCGATCCCGAATACCGCGGCGTCGGCCTCGGCACGATGCTCGTCAACCAGTTCATCGACATCGGCCGCGAGAACGGCCTGCGCCACATGAGCTGCATGCTGATCTCCGACCTCGAGGCCGACGCCGTGAAGACGCTGCAGGAGCTCGGCTTCGACTCGTACGTCGTGCGCGGATACGGAACGGATCCGGACGGGAACCAGCACGACATGACGAAGCTGGTGCTGAAGCTGTAGCGGTTGGCGATTAGCGATTGGCGATTAGGCCCGCCCACCCCTAACCGCTAAGGAAGCTCTGCACAAGTCAGGATCGCCGTCATGCTGAGCCGCAAAGACGGCGAAGCATCTCAGAATGCCAAGAGCGTCGTAGTTTGAGATCCTTTGCTTCGCTCAGGATGACGGCTTGTGCAGAGCTTTCCTAACCGCCAACCGCCAACCGCTAACCGGCGCCGGCCGCCAGGTCTCGTGCTTTTTCGGGCACGCGGCGAGCAGGACTACGGCGAGCAGCAGCAGCGTTTTACGCTTGACGCGCGATGATACCCTTGCGCCCGCAACGGAGGCAGCACCGATGACCGCAATCGAAACGGACGTGGCCGTCCGTGAGCCGCAGACCCGCGAAAACCCGCTCAAGCTCAAGCGTGTGCACCACGTCGAGTTCCTGTCGGGCAACGCCAAGCAGTCCGCGTTCTTCTACCGCAAGGCCTTCGGCTTTTCGCAGATCGCCTACTCCGGCCTCGAAACCGGCAACCGCGACACCGCCTCATACGTTCTCGGCCAGGGCAAAGTCCGCTTCGTCGTCACCTCGCCGCTGCGCGACGACCATCCGGCCGCCGGGCACATCCGCAGCCACGGCGACGGCGTGATCGACATCGCCCTCCTCGTCGACGACGCCGACTTCGCCTTCCGCGAGGCCGTGCGCCGCGGCGCGAAACCGGCCGTCGAGCCGCACGACGTCCGCGACGACTTCGGCGGCGTCCGCCGCGCCGCCATCCACACCTACGGCGACACCATCCACTCTTTCATCTCCATCCAGGATTACCGCGGTCCCTTTTTACCTGGGTACCAACCAGCCGAGGTACCAGGAGAAAGCGTCGGGCTGCTCGTCGTCGATCACATCGTCGGCAACGTCGAGCTCGGAAAAATGAACGAGTGGGCCGAGTTCTACTCGCGCGTGATGGGCTTCTCGCGCTACATCACCTTCGACGACAAGGACATCTCCACCGAGTACTCCGCGCTGATGTCCATCGTCATGTCCGACGACAACCGCGTCGTCAAGTTCCCGATCAACGAGCCCGCGCCCGGCCGCAAGAAGAGCCAGATCGACGAGTACCTCGAGTGGTACGGCGGCCCCGGCGTGCAGCACGTCGCGCTGCTCTGCGGCGACATCCTCGAGACCGTCTCGCGGCTCAAGGCGAACGGCGTGGAGTTTCTGACGATCCCCGATTCGTATTACGAGGAGCTGCCGCGGCGCGTCGGCGAGATCGAGGAGCCGATGGACCAGATCCGCGCGCTGAACATCCTCATCGACAAGGACGACGAGGGCTATCTCCTGCAGCTCTTCACCAAGCCGCTCGAGGACCGCCCGACCGTTTTCTTCGAGATCATCCAGCGCAAGGGCTCGCGCGGCTTCGGCAAAGGGAACTTCAAGGCCCTCTTCGAGTCGATCGAGCACGAGCAGGCGCGGCGGGGGAATTTGTAGCGGCTGGCGATTAGCGGTTAGCGATTAGGTTGGGCAGGCCGAATCGCGAATCGCGAATCGCGAATCGCGATTCGCATGTACCAAAGCGGCTTTGGCAACGACTTCGCCACCGAGGCAATCCCCGGCACCCTGCCGGTCGGCCAGAACTCGCCGCAAAACGTCGCGCACGGCCTCTATGCCGAGCAACTTTCCGGCACGCCGTTCACCGCGGCGCGCGCACACAACCGCCGCAGCTGGCTCTATCGCATCCGGCCGTCGGTCTGCCACGAGCCGTTCGCGCCGTATGCCGACGCGCGCCTCCGCTGCGACTATGGCGACGCGCCGCCGAACCAGCTCCGCTGGGATCCGTTTCCGATTCCCTCCGAGCCGATCGACTTCGTCGACGGCCTGGTCACGATCTGCGGCAACGGCGATCCGCTCATGCACGGCGGCATGGCCGCGCACGTCTACGTCGCCACGCGCTCGATGGAGTCGCGCGTCTTCTACGACGCCGACGGCGAGCTCCTCATCGTCCCGCAGCAGGGGAGGCTCACGCTGCGCACGGAGCTCGGCGTGCTCGATGTCGAGCCGGGCGAGATCGCGGTCATCCAGCGCGGGATCAAGTTCCGCGTCGAGCTCCCCGGCGGCGCGGCGCGCGGCTACGTCTGCGAGAACTACGGCGCGCTGCTGCGCCTCCCCGACCTCGGCCTGATCGGCGCGAACGGCCTGGCCGCGTCACGCGACTTCCTCACCCCCGTCGCCGCGTTCGAGGACGTCGAGGGCGACGTCGAGATCATCGCCAAGTTCGCCGGCCGCGTCTGGTGCGCGCGCACCGACCACTCGCCGCTCGACGTCGTGGCGTGGCACGGCAACTACGCGCCGTACAAGTACGACCTCCGCCGCTTCAACGCCGTCAACACCGTCTCGTTCGACCACACCGATCCGTCGATCTTCACCGTGCTCACCTCGCCGTCCGAGGTCGCCGGCACCGCGAACGTCGACTTCGTCATCTTCCCGCCGCGCTGGATGGTCGCGGAGCACACCTTCCGCCCGCCGTACTTCCATCGCAACATCATGAGCGAGTACATGGGGCTGATCTTCGGCGTCTACGATGCGAAAGCCGAGGGCTTCGTGCCCGGCGGCGCGAGCCTGCACAACTGCATGTCCGGGCACGGCCCTGACGCGCCGACGTTCGCCCACGCGAGCGAGGCGAAGCTCGAGCCGCACTACCTCGGCGACACGCTCGCCTTCATGTTCGAAACGCGCTTCATCCTCCGCCCGACGACGTTCGCCCTCGGCTGCGCGCAGCTGCAGCGGGACTACTGGAAATGCTGGCAAGGTCTCTCGAAACACTTCTCGCCCGGCTGATCGACTACGCCGGCCTCTTTCCGCCGGCGGCGCTGTCGATGGACGAGGCGCTTGCGAATTACCGCCGCTATCGCGACGGCGACGACGCGTGGATGCTCGGCCGCTTCGTCGTTCCCGCCGCGCGCGCCGTCGACGTGCCGGACGATTTCCCGGTGAGCGTCATCGGCGTCGACGAAGTCAAGGCCGAGACCGAAGAGGACGTGCACCGCATCGCCTCGGAACGCCGCCGTCCCGGCGGCTGGCCGGGCGGCGTCTCGCCGCCCTACGTCGAAATCACCGACATCGACTTGATCGAGCACATCTCCGTGCACAACCTGCGCGCCAAAATCCGCACCGGCGGCCTGACCCCCGACGCCTTCCCGTCCTCCGCCGACATCGCCAACTTCATGCGCCGCTGTGCCGAGCACGGCGTCGCCTTCAAGGCCACCGCCGGCCTGCACCATCCCGTCCGCTGCGTCCGCCCGCTGACGTACGCGGCGGACGCGCCGCGCGGCACGATGCACGGCTTCGTCAACGTCTTCATGGCCGCCGCCCTCCTGCCGCGCGCCGAGGCGATCCTCGAGGACGACGACGCGAGCGCGTTCGCGTTCGACGACGACGCCGCGTCGTGGCGCGGCCACGCGGTACGCACGGACGACCTGGCGCTCTTGCGCGATCAGTTCGCAATCTCCTTCGGCTCGTGTTCGTTCGAAGAGCCGGTGAATGATTTGAAGGAGCTCGGGTGGCTCTGAAAAGCTGGATCGATTCCGCCAACGACTCGCGCAGCGATTTTCCTCTGGAGAACCTTCCCCTCGGCGTCTTCCGCTCCGGCCGCCGCGCCAGGATCGGCGTCGCCGTCGGCGACCGCATCCTCGACCTCGCCGCCTGCTACGAAGAGGGCCTGGTCGCCGAGGACGCGCTCGCCGAGCCGTCGCTGAACGCGCTCATGGCCAAGGGCCGCGCCGCGTCGCGCGCGCTGCGCGAGCGCCTCACCGAGCTGCTGCTCGACGGCGCCAAAGACCGCTACCGCGTCACCAAGCACCTCCTGCCGCGCCGCGGCACGGAGATGCTCCTGCCGTGCGCGATCGGCGACTACACCGACTTCTACGCCTCCATCCATCACGCCACGAACGTCGGCTCGATGTTTCGCCCCGACAACCCGCTGCTGCCGAACTACAAATGGCTGCCGGTCGGCTATCACGGCCGCGCCTCGTCGATCGTCGTCAGCGGCACGCCGGTGCGGCGGCCGCGCGGGCAGATGGTGGGCGAGGGGCCGCCGCCGTCATTCGCGCCGAGCCGCCGCCTCGATTACGAGATGGAGATTGGCGCGCTCATCGGCGGCGGCAACGTCCTCGGCGAGTCGATCGCCGTCGCCGAGGCGCGCGAGCACATCTTCGGGTACTGCATCGTCAACGACTGGTCGGCGCGCGACCTTCAGACGTGGGAGTACCAGCCGCTCGGTCCCTTCCTGGCGAAGAACTTCGCCACGTCGATCTCGCCGTGGGTCGTCATGGCCGACGCCCTTGAGCCGTTCCGCGTCGCGCCGCCGCCGCGCGGCGAGGGCGATCCCGCGCCGCTGCCGCACCTCGACGAGCCGGACGCCGGCGCGCTCGACGTCGTCGTCGAAGTCCTCCTCTCCTCGGCGCAGATGCGCGAGCGCGACGTCGACCCCGTCCGCCTCAGCCGCGGCAACCTCCGCGACATGTACTGGACGTTCGGCCAGATCGTCGCGCACCACACCTCGAACGGCTGCAATCTCTGCCCCGGCGACCTCCTCGCCAGCGGCACGATCTCCGGCGAGACGAAGGCGTCGCGCGGCTGCCTGCTCGAGCTCACCTGGCGCGGCACCGAGCGCGCCACGCTGCCGACAGGGGAGGAGCGCACGTTCCTCGAGGACGGCGACGAGGTCATCATGCGCGCGTACTGCGCGCGCGAGGGACTGCGGATCGGCTTCGGCGAATGCCGGGGGACCATCCAACCCGCAGCCCCCGAGGAAACTACTTCTTAGCCGTGTCCCACCACTTTCCGCCATCGCCGAAGTAGAGCTTCAGCGTATTGGAGAGCTTCACGTCGAAGGGGTTGTTCCACGTCGTGGCCGTCCCTTTGACCGTCAGGTTGAACACGTCGACTTTGTTGTTGTGGCAGCCCGACGCGCAGGAGTTCGGCATGCCGCCCTTGTCCTGATATTGCAGCGTCATCTGCGGCGCCACCGCTTGGAACGTGTGCCCGTTCTCGAACGACATGTGGCAGCCGGTGCAGCGCGACAGCCCCATGATCCGCTCCGGCGCGTACGGATGGTGCGTGTGCGCCTCGGTGGTCTTGGCGATTTTGTCGTACGCCTCGGCCTTGCCGTTCTTGGCGTCGAGGACGTCCTGCTTCGTGAAGCCGGCAAATGGGCCGTACGTCGCGTGGCAGGAGATGCAGAGCGAGTTGTCCTCCGCCGACGTCGGGATCGTCAGCGTTCCCTGCACCGCGGTCTGGCGGATCAGCGCCCCCTCGCCCTCGGCGTGAGGATCGTGGCATTCCGGACAGCCGATCGTATGCACCGTGAACGTCGCGTGCGCCGACTGCGCCCAGTCATTGAAGGGGCGCGAGCCTTTGTTGAGCGTGCCGTCCGGGTATTTCGCGGCCGAGTCTTTGTAGAAATTCGCCAATGGCGTGCCGTTCTTGGCGTCGAACGGCGTCCACTGTGCGCCCGTCGCGTCATTGAGCGGCCAATTGTAGGTGCCGGCCGGCAGCGACTTGCCGGTCACGTGGCACCGGCCGCAGATCTCCGCCTGCTGCGACGGCTTGAGGTTCTTCGGATTGACGATCTTCGTCGGATCGCCGCCATTGAGGATGTGATTGGAGCCCGGGCCATGGCACGACTCGCATCCGATGTTTGCGATCTCGAAGTTGCCGTCGAGGTCGTAGTCGATCACGTTCGGACTGTCGGTCGCATAAAGGACGGCTACGTAGCCCTTGAACGCCGTCTCGCCCGCGGATGTCTTGGACAGCGACTTCGTCGCGCCGCCCATGTGGCAGCCGGTGCAGCCGGAGGTGTGATTGCTCGGGCCGCCCGAGGCGACGAGCGCCGCCGAGCCGATGCCGGCGGCGAACTTCGGCGCGTTCGTGGTCGTGTCATACCACCCTGCGGAGTACGTGTAGCCGGCATTCGGGTCATAGCCGAATGGGCCGTAGTAAATGCTCGTCGACCAGCCGGTCGAGGAGTCGCTGACCGGGACGCGCACGCCATAGCGCTGCGCGCTGCCGTTCCGCTGTCCAGCCACAGTCAATGCCACCTGCAGCTTCAATGAGCCGATGGTGATGTAGTAGTTGCCGTTCTCGACCGAGAGCTTCGGCGCATTCGGTTTGTATTTGTCGAACGGCGTGCCGCTCAGCGTATTGAAGTCGAGACCGGAGACGAAGTCGTCGACGTTCTTGCCGAGGGAGTTCGCAATGACGCCCTTGCCGGCCTGCAGTGTCAGCGCGGGCAATGGGCGGCGGACGAAGCTCGCGTGATTCGTCGCCGTGTACGACGACATCGACTGGTGACACGCCAGGCAGAACTCGGAGCCGACGTAGACGCCGGCTTGCAGTTCCGCCGTCGGGTAGGCTTTGAGCAGGCGCGCGGTGGCCGCCTGCGTGGCCGCATTGGGCGGCGCGGCCGCGCGCGTGCGGTCGGCGCCGAGGAGCGGAGTCGAGATCGCGGCGGCCAGCAACGCGCTGATCGTCGCGATTCGAGATAGAGCTTTCATAAGACCTCCTTCAAGACTTGCGGCGAACGCTAATCCGTCCGAAAGAGGCGCGTTGTAGCCGCAGTCACCGGCGACGCCCGCGGCGACACAGCACAGGCGGTCATCTGCACCGGCGCGATGTTCGGGCGTCACTCCCGCGTGCGCGGGCCCTCGAGTTTGCGGAGGAGAGACAGCAGCAGCGAGGCCTCGCGCGTCGTCAGCACGGCGCGGCCGGCGAGCGCTTGCAGCTCGGCGCAGATCCGGTCCGGGCTCTTGTCGCCGAAGTAGCCGATTTCCCCAAACAGCGCGCGCGCGTGCTCGTTGAGAAGCTGGATGAGCTGGTGCGGCGCGGGGTCTTTCGGCTCCGCCGCCGCGCGCAGGCCGCGCCCGAGCTCGTAGCAGAAGATCGCCACCGACTGCGCGAGGTTCATCGTCGGGAACTCCGGCCACGTCGGGATCGACGCCGTGCGCTGGCACATCGCGATCTCCGCACCGCTCAGCCCCCACCGCTCCCGCCCGAAGACGAGCGCGAGGCGGTGCGCGTCGCCCAGCGTCGCTTCCGCGAGCCGCGCGACGTCGTGCGGCGTCAACTGCTCGAAGACGTGCCGCGCGCGGACCGCGGTCGTGGCGACGGTGAGGTGGCAATCGACGAGCGCGTCGGCGAGCGTCGCCACGCGCGTCGCCGACTGCACGACGTCGTTCGCCCCCACCGCCCACCACGACGAGACGTCGTCGGTGCGCTCCTCGCCGCCGCCGGCGATCCAGAGGTCGGTGAAGCCGAAGTTCTTCATCGCGCGCGCGGCGGCGCCGACGTTGCCGGCGTCGCGCGGCTCGACGAGGATGATGCGGACGTCCATCTGCCGCGACTCTACAGGGAGTAGAGACTCTTGTCTTCGTGGAGCGTCCGAGGGAAGCTTGAACGATGAGTCAGGAACCGAAGCTCCTCGATCGCCTGCGCGACGCCATCCGCACTCGCCATTACAGCCCTCGCACCGAAGAAGCGTATCTGATGTGGGCCAAGCGCTTCATTCTCTTTCACAACAAGCGCCACCCGTCGTCGATGGGCGCGGACGAGGTGAACGCGTTCCTCAGCGCGCTCGCGCTGCACGACCGCGTCAGTGCGTCGACGCAAAATCAGGCCCTCAATGCGCTGCTGTTCCTCTATCGCCACGTGCTGCAGGATCCGCTTCCGTGGCTGCAGGACGTCGTGCGCGCCCGCCGCCCGATGCACCTGCCGGTGGTTCTGACGCCGGACGAGGCGCGAACGGTGATCGAGCGAATGCACGGCACCGCGAAGTTGATCGCGCAACTCCTCTACGGCTCCGGCCTGCGTCTAATGGAGGGGCTGACGCTGCGTGTAAAGGACCTCGATTTCACGCGAAAGCAGGTGATGGTGCGCGACACGAAGGGAAAGCGCGACCGCGCCACGATGCTCGCCGACTCGACGATCACCGCGCTGCGGCGGCACCTCGAGGACGTGCGCGAGCTCCACAATGACGACCTCCGCGCCGGCTGCGGCGCCGTGGCGCTGCCGGATTCGCTCGCCCGGAAGCTCCCGTATGCGCAAAAGGACTGGACGTGGCAGTGGGTCTTCCCCGCCACTTCCCGCTATAAGGAACGGGAGACAGGAATCGAGCGCCGCCACCACCTGCACGAGACGGTCGTGCAGCGCGCCGTACGCATGGCCACGCAGGAGTCGGGAATCGCGAAGCGCGTGACCTGCCACACGTTCCGCCACTCGTTCGCCACGCACCTCCTCGAGCGCGGCCACGACATCCGCACGATCCAGGAGCTCCTCGGCCACCGCGACGTCGCCACGACGATGATCTACACCCACGTCCTCCGCCTCGGCGCCCGCGGCGTCCGAAGCCCCCTCGACCCCGCGTGACCCCCCTCCCGCCCGTGCCACACAGACCCCCGCCGCCGAGCCTCGCAGACTCCCTCCCGCCGCATATCCCGCCCCCACGGGCTCTACGCAGCGACCGAGGGAGCCACGCAGATGGCCCGAGGCGCAAACCATGTCTCGCGCGAAGTTTTCGATACCCCTCGGCTAGGCTGAACCCGCCCCCATTCGACCGAAAACGAGACAAGGAGATGTCTCCTCAGATACCGCTCCAAATGACCTGTGTCATCATCAAGCGTCAACGTGAATGACAGGGATTATGCGTGGTGGATAAATACTGTTAGCCGGGCTGTAACGAGTTCACTCTGAGGAGCGAAGCGACGAAGGGTCAGCCGAGCAGTCGGCGGAAATGAGCGGCGACACTATCGCGAGCAGACATCACGGACGCTCGATGCACCA
>Ga0070717_10000284_pt1 | contig 34465 bp, 18 predicted proteins | sample LARL113metaG_FD_71366 | JGI IMG/M metagenome (GOLD analysis project Ga0070717, IMG submission 71366) | Corn, switchgrass and miscanthus rhizosphere microbial communities from Kellogg Biological Station, Michigan, USA - LAR L11-3 metaG | ecosystem: Host-associated > Plants > Roots > Rhizosphere ...
GGACCTGGCTCTTTCCCATATCGCAGACCAGGCCGAGCGAAGCGGTCGTAGTACGTGCGCCCGATACGATTCCGAGCGTCAGCGCATCGTGGAAGCGGAAGATGTACTTGGCGACGAACATGCCGAGGATGAGCGGCACCGTAGTGGCCAAAGCTCCCCACAGGAATAGTCCGGCGCCCTGCGTCTTCAAGCCATTCACAAATCCCGGACCGGCGGAAATCCCGACAATCGCGATGAAGATGTTCAGGCCTACGGAGTTCATGAACCACACGGTGGGGCTAGGGATGCGGCCGAATGTGGGCTTCACGGAGCGGTACCAGCCAGCCACGATTCCCATGATGAGTGCGCCGCCGGCGGTGGAGAGCGTGATGGGCACTCCGCCGATTTTCCACACCAGGGAGCCGATCAGCGCGCCGAGTGCGATGCCGGCGCCGATAAATGCGACGTCGGCAACATCGGTGGCCCGATCCGGAACGCCCAGCATCTTGGTGGCAGCCGCTACATCCTGGTTACGGCCGACCAGGCTGAGTATGTCGCCGCGATTAATCTGCGTGCTAGGCAGAATAGGAATGGTTGTGGCGACCGCACCCCGCGTGATCTTCCTCAGGAAGACGCCGCGGGCGGCGGTAGCCTGAGCAATTTCGGCCAGCGTTTTGCCATCGACATCCTTGCTGGTGACGTAAACGTCGACGCCCTGGATAGGCATGCTGAGCAATTCGTGGTCTTCCACTTCCTTGGCGGTGTGAAGAACGCCATTCTCTTCGCCGCCGCCACCACCTGCGGGGACTGCGACTTTGACGCCTCCACCCAGAACTTTCACCAGGACTTCGCGGGCGCCGGCGACGGCGACAACATCGCGTTCTTGCAGCACGGTGTCCGCGGTTGCTTCTTCGATGGTTCCATCAGGCCGACGCACGCGCAGAACAAAAATGCGCGCATCGGGAAAGAGCGACTCTGCCTCAGCCGCGCGCATACCGGCGACAAGTCCACCGGGCTGCACTTCGTAGGCGCGCGTTTCCCAGCGATGCCAGGCCGAATTGGCGCCGCCGTATTCCTTCGTGCCGCCCTGCTTCTCCTCGTAGTCCTTGCAGGCGGCGGGCAAATTGATGCGCAGCAACACCGGGCCAAGGAGAGCAATGACAAGAGCCGACCCCACCGTGCCGAACATATAGGTGACGGCGTAGGCGACGGGCATCGAATCCAGCAGCGCTTTGGCCTGGTCGGGCGCCAATCCCAGCCGATTGATGGCGTCGGTCGAAAGTCCCATGGCCGCGGAGATGGTCTGCGAACCGGAATAGAGTCCCGCGCTGTATCCCATGTCGTAGCCGGCGAACTTCATAATCGCGAAAGGAACGAACAGGCAGAAGGCGCATTGCACAACCGAAAAGATGGCTTGCGGCACTCCATCCTTGGCGACGCCTCGAACGAACTGGGGCCCGACTCCGTAACCCACCGCAAACAGGAACAAGAGAAACACGGTGGCCTTGAGAGGCTGGGAAATGGCAATGCCGAGCTGTCCCACCAGAACGCCGGCCAACAACGTGGCGGTCACCGATCCAAGACCGATGCCCTTGAAGGTGAACTTGCCGAAGTAGTATCCCAGCGCGAGCACCAGGAAGATGGCAATCTCCGGGTACTGTCGGAGGGTGGTTGCGAACCATGTAAACATGATCTTCTCCGCTGTTTTGAATTCGTCCGAATGTTGGGTGGGACTGCCGGTGTCTGCGCCGGCAGTCCCGCCTTTGGCTAGGCGTGGGCCAGCTCAGTCTTCGCTTGGAGAGACTTTCCGTTTCTCGAGCTAAGGAAGGAGGGCTTGAGCAGTTTCAATCCGAGCTTCGCCTCGTACCCGTGGATTTCCTTCACATCCAGCTTGCGCATGAACTCGATGGTCTCTGCGTTGATTACCTGGCCGGGAACCATGATGGGGAAACCCGGTGGATAGGGAATGACGAAATTCGCGGACACGAGTTCGGGCCCGTTCTTCAAGCGCTGATCGATTTCCGGGCTCATCAGCTTGATGTGGTCGCATTGATCCTCGCGATAGGCGCCGAAGAAGGCCGACCTCATATCGCCTTCGCTGGTCTGGCTCTGGTTGTCTTCCCGGAAGCTGGTGTGGAAGCAACTGAAATTGGGAAGATTGGGCACGTCGTGCATAAGCCCCTGCACACGGGCATTGAATGTTTCCCGTTCGCGGGCACCACCCTGCGCCAGCCGCTTCTCGATCTTCTGAGAAATCTCAACCAGTACTTTCACCAGGTGGGCGATATCGCTGCGGGTGTTGTTGATATTAGTTTGAAGCAGAACGCTGTTGCGGGAGGTCTTGTTGAGCTGGATGTCGTAATCGGCAGCCAGCAGACCCTTGAATTGCGTTCCATCGAATCCGGCCGAGCCGCAGACCAGCGTGAGACGGGTGACATCGAGCGCGAACTCGTCTTCCCGCAGTGCCTTAACGGCGCTGGCCCAATTCGCGTCGGGCGCAAGGTAGTCCACGAATCCCGACGACCTGAACTCCACCGGAATCAGAGCATCGGCTCCCAGAATCTGGAAGTACTTGGAGATGAGAGGATGAGAATTGACTTCCTTCCGTAAATCCAGAGCCAATTGAATGGAGCGATTCACCAGCTCATAGCCTTCGAGTTCCATCTGTCGCCGGGCGACGTCGATGGAGGCGATGATCTGCAGGTTCGGAGAGGTGGACGCGTGAGTAAACACCGCTTCATGGAATTGTTCTTCGACGGTGTGATAGTCCTGGTCCTTGACCAGCACGATCGAGCCCTGGCGCAGACACGACATTGACTTGTGGATGGAGTTAGTTTCATAGACGCGCAGGTGCACTTTGTCCGGGTTGGGCAACAGGTGCTTGTCAAGCAGCGTCTGATCGCTCGGATCGAGATCCGCACCAAGCGTCTTGGCCTGCGCTTCACAGGACGCGCGATAGGCTGGATCAAGGAATTTCTTCTCCAGGATCGCGGCCGCGCCCATAGCCGTACGCCGCCGATAAAAGGGACTCCACCGAGCGAACCCGAACCACGCTTCGTCCCACAGGAAAATGAGATCGGGTTTAATGGCGAGGCACTCCTCCATTACCCGTTCCACGTTGTAGATGTGGCCGTCAAAGGTGCAATTGGTGAGCACCAGCATGCGTGCACGGTCGAGTTTTCCTTCTGCTTTCAGGTCCAGCAGGGCCTTCTTGATGGTGCGCAGCGGAACCGCGCCGTACATCGAGTACTGCGTCAGCGGATAAGCCTCGACGTACAACGGCAAAGCACCCGCGAGGACGGCGCCATAGTGGTGAGACTTGTGACAGTTGCGATCGACCAACATGATGTCGCCCGGAGACAACAGCGCCTGCTCGACCATCTTGTTCGAGGTCGAGGTGCCGTTGGTCACAAAGAACACGCGATCGGCACCGAAGGCACGGGCAGCGTAATCCTGCGCCGTCTTGATGGTTCCGGTCGGTTCCAGCAGGCTGTCCAGGCCTCCGGTGGTGGCTGAAGACTCGGCGAGGAAGAGATTGATCCCGTAGAACTCGCCCATGTCGCGAATCCAGTTCGATTTGAAAATCGACTTTCCGCGGGCCACTGGCAAAGCATGAAACGTGCCGATCGGGCGCTGCGCGTACTTCTGAAGATTGTCGAAGTAGGGAGTTGAGTACCGATCGGCAATGCCGTCCAGAATGCTCAAGTGCAGTTCCAGGGGCTCTTCGACCTGGTAAAAAATCCGCCGCACGCATGCCGCGTCAAGGCTTCCGGCTGTTTTTTCCACTTCCCGATCGGAGAGAACATAGATGTCCAACTCCGGCCGGATAAGCTTGAGCGCCTGCGCCAGCGTCAGTCCCTTCTGCAGCGAGTTTGCGTCAATTCCGGTTGCGCTGAGATACGTGGCCAGAAAATCGTGGAGAAGCGGAGTGCTGTGCGTCGAAGCGAACGGTATATCGTCATAGATGACGGCCGCTTCCAGGCTGCCGTTCAGAATTGTGGCCAGAATGGCGTCTTCAAAACTCCCCACGAAAACCGATTCGTAGACAAACTTGTCCTGGGGGCGGCGAAGCCGGCGAAATTCCGGTCCCAACTCTTTCCACAACCGCTGACTGGCAGGGCTGGCGATCAGCACTTCGAAGTAGGGTCGATACGCTGGTTTCTGTTCGCCGTCCAGGGGAAAACGGTCAACCAGGCTGGTGATTCCTTCCTCTTCCTTTTCCCAGTCCCCGACATGGTTGCGGTAGGAATGAGTCACGATGGCTGCGCTGATGACGCGCGCCAGGCGGGCCGTGCCGGCGGCATCGCCGGAAGTAACACGCTCGTTCAGAACATTGAGCAGAGCCGGGCCGGGATAGGCATGGAAATCCTCCCATGGCCGCAGCTCGTCCAGGCTCTTGGTCACTTTCGTGCGGTTGAAATCGTCCGGCACGCGCTGATTAGCGGTGCTCTCCCACTGTTTTGCCAGTGACAAAAAAGTACGCCAGCGGTCGTATCTGGCTTCGGTTCCGAGGAAGAATCGATCGACTTGGGGAGTGGCTGAATCGCTCATAAAAACCAAATCCTTTCCAACGTTAGCTTTCTGGGTCTGAGGCCCTGGAGGCTATTTCTTTGTCTCCGCCGTCTTGATGAAGTTGTACTTGGCGCTGAACAGGAAGCGCGTGTCGTCGGCGCTGGCCCTGTTCGTTGCCACTTTCCAGCCGTAGAGGATTTCCGTGCCCACGTTCAAGGAGCCGAATGGGTTCCAGATAATGTTGGCCGAGCCATAATTGCTCTGGTGGAAATCGGTGCCCGGTTCAAGGTTCGTATTTTGCGTCTGGGCAAAACCCCAGACAGCCGACGAACGCACTTGCTTCTTCCAGTAGTGTTGATATCCTCCATAGAACGCAGTCACCGGCACAGCGTGGAGATGCGGATGATCCGCGTTTGCAGGCTGCGCATCGATACCCAGGCCGGAGGTATCGTTCACATATCTCTCCATGCCCGCGCCGTAGGCTCCCTGGTAGACAAAGGTATCGCTGCCAAAAAGCTTTTGAGCCCCGGTCAGGTTTACGCCCCATCCAAATACCGAGTCACTTCTCCCGTCCGGCAGATAGGCCGCGACATCGCGAAAGAGTCCGGATAACTGGATATGCCCGCTCGTATATTCGTGGCGGAACTTGATCGCCGAGTCCGGAGCCGGATTGTTGGGCAGATTTTTGAATTCCGGCGTAGTGAACAAAATATCCGAAGATGCTTTCTCAACCGAGAAACTCAGGCTGTCCTTTTCGCGCACCGGAATGCTGTAACGAAGCTGCGGATTGCGGATAGACACCTGGCCATTTGGGCCCTGAAAATCGAGGGTATCTGGTCCGGAATCGGGATCCATGAAGTTAGAGAAGCTCTGTCCCAGCAGCACGTTTTTCACCTGCGCATACGCATGCCGCAAGCGAGGCGTGGTCGCATTCGAGCCGAACATGTCGAGTTCCAGGAAGAACCGCACACTGGACGAGCTGACAGGGATCAAAAAGTCCAGGTTCATGCGGGTGGGGCGCACCGAAACCGTTGTGTTGTTCACCCCCGCCACCGTTGGAATCGGGAAACTGGATGGGATAAAACTGTCGGTATTGCCTGGTGGCTTCAGATCGTAGATAAAGTCGGTCTTGAAATATCCGCCAATCCGCAGCAGCGTTTGGGTTCCAGGCAGGCGGAAGTAGCCGGGAAAACGAGGATCGAGGGGCGCGTTGTCGATGCGCGGCGCGGCGATTTGATCCTGCGAGTCCGTCTGGTAAGTTGCCGTTGCCTGGCCCACCTGCCGCTGGGGTACCAGCTTCATTTTTGCGGCTTCGCTCTCCCCGGACTGATCTTGCGCCTCCACCGTGACCGTCGTTTTGGTCGGCTCAACCAGAGACGAAGATCCAGCAGCAGCCGGAACGGGAATGGTATGGCTGGTGCTGGCAATTGCATTGGCGTTCGAAAGCTCCGCTATCTTGATCTGCAGACTCGCCATCTGCGCTTTCATCTCGTCCAACTGTGTCTGCAGAGCCTGGATCTGCTGCGCGCTTGACGTATCAGATTGTCCCCACGCAACAAGCGGGTACGAAAGTATTAAAATCACGCTGAACACAAAGAATCGACTTCTTGAAAAAGCCATATTCACCGCCCCGAGTCTGGAGGGTAGATTCTCCTGAGTAGTGCCATCTTCCGTCAGGGGTAACGTTGGGCGGCACTGAGAGAACTACCAGCAGAACAATCTTTATTTATGGGCAGAATGGCTCAAGGGAGAAGATGCCAGGTGCCGTGTGGACTGGCCTTTTGAGATGGGCCAAAGAGCATCCCGGCCGGAGGAATCTCTGTGTGAATGCCGTGTTACAAATCCCGATTCCACTCGCTTCGCAGAGCCGAGTTCCATGGGACAATCGTTAGCCGCATAGCGGAATATCGACGGGCTACTATTTCTGCCAGTTCAAAGATCGGTATCCTCGCAGTACACCTGTGTGAAGCGACATCTGCCGCGATAGGGGAGGACTGTATGCGAAGGACCTTGTGGTGGTGGGCGGTTCCGTGTGCCCTGCTCATTCTGTTCGGCGCCGCAATTTCCCAAACGGGGCACTCCACCCGGTCGCTGTCGGTCAATGGACATGTGGGAGAGACAATTGTTTATCAAATCGACGGCAAGTCGTACGTCGATATCGAGAGCCTGGTCCACATCGCCAACGGATCAATATCCTATGGCGGAGACCGCATTACCGTCACGTTCCCGGCCGCGAGCCGTGCTCCGGAGGGGCACTCGTCATCTCCTGGCAACGATGCCGGGCTTTCCACCCAATTCATGACAGCATCGGTGCAGACGCTGGCAGTCATCAAGGAGTGGACGAACGCGCTCGCTTACGCCGTTCAGCACGGTGTGCCCGGGGACGGAAGCCGGATGACTGTATTTCACGATCGTGCGACGCAGGCCTTGCACCTGGCCCAGATCGCCGTCTCGTCCGATTCAGACCAGGATGCCCTTCAGTTATTGACGAATCATTTGCACACCGTCAGCGCCTGGAGTGACAAGCTTGTCGGGGAACGAAAAAGGATGGATACCGGCAAGTATTCGGTTGAGGATCCTCTCAAGAATGACGAGACGTACCAGAAGATCGCCGCTTGCACCAAGTTTCTCAGTTCGATGCTGCCGCACGGTGTTTTTCAAAACAACGCAAGCTGCCGTTAGATGGCAGCCGGAATGCCGGGGTCTACTTTGAACTTGCGGCAGGCGCATCTTTGCTGCTCACAATTTTGAGCTCACGCGTATGTCCCAGGAGATCGTTGAACCTTAACGTGTCGCCGTCAATTTGCACGGTGCGCGCCATTCCCACGTAATTCTCAGGACCTGGCTCGTTACCCTGAGGAGTGTATAGCGTCAGATAGATCTTCTTTCCAACTTTCACCGTGATGTCGTACTGCTTCACTTGATCGGCTCCCGGCGCGGCCTGGTGCGTTTTTACTTCCAGAATGGTTCCAGAATGCCAGGGCTTCTTTTCTTGACCCGGCGATTTGATGACCGCGACACACAGAATCAGAGCACACATCAGCGCTCTGCAACCTCTTACCATTGAATGTCTGCCGAACATAGATACATCCTCCTCAGACCCGACAAGAGCACCAGTCCGAATCACCTTCGAACACTATCTCCCTGTTTACCGTGTCTTTGCTCCAAGACTCCTGCCCGGCCTAATGTGTTCCTACAACCTGGTCGCGGGTCATTCGAGAGATAACGTCTTGCTTCGCGCTTTCTAGCAAGTTCGTGGCCTTGACTCTCGCCTTCAGGTCCAATACCCGGGCGATCAGGCCCGTCCACCCCGTTTGGTGACTGGCTCCCAGCCCAGCGCCATTCTCTGCGTGGAAGTACTCGTAGAACAGGATGTAATCGCGCCAGTATGGATCTTCCTGGAACTTCTTGGCGCCGCCATACACCGGGCGCAGGCCCTTTTCATCGCGCAGGAACATGCTCGCGAGTCTGCGATTAATCTCCTGCGCCACTTCAAAGAGAGTCATGAAATTGCCTGAACGGGTGGGACACTCGACCTTGAACTCATCTCCATAGAACGAGTACAGGTTGTAAAGGGCACGGATGACAAGGCCGTTGACAGGCATCCAGATCGGGCCGCGCCAATTGGAGTTGCCTCCAAACATTCCGGTATTGGATTCTGCAGGCAAATAGTCGACCTTGAACTCCTGCCCCTCAACGTTGAACAAAAACGGGTCAGTCAAATGCTTGCGCGACAGAGAACGAAGTCCAAAAGGACTCAGAAACTCATCTTCATCCAGCATGTAAGCTAGGACCCGTTCCATCTTTTTCTTGTTGAGCACTGCCAGCAGCCGCCGTCCCCCATGTCCTATCACCGCCTGGTCCGAATCCCGCAGATGATTCACAACATCGGGATGCCGTTTCACGAACAATTGCAGCATTTCCATGGCCCGTGGAATACGCGCCAGAACATCTGGCTCGATCACAGTCGATGCACACAAAGGCAATAACCCTACCATGGAGCGGACCTTCAGCCGTACCGCGTCGCCATTGGGGAAGTGCAGCAGGTCGTAGAAGAATCCGTCCTCTTCGTCCCACATCTCATCGTGGTTCGCGCCGATCCGATCCATGGCATAGCTGATCCAGACAAACTGCTCGAGGAACCGGAAGGCGATCTCCTCGTACATGGAATCGTACTCAGTGAGGATGAGCGCAATCTCCAGCATGCATTGGCAGTAAAACGCCATCCACGCGGTCCCGTCGGCTTGATCGAGATGCCCGCCGGTGGGCAGCTTCGAACTGCGATCGAACACACCGATGTTATCCAGCCCCAGAAACCCTCCAGCGAACACATTGCGGCCTTCAGGGTCCTTGCGGTTGACCCACCAGTTGAAGTTGAGCATCAATCCCTGGAAGGAACGTTCCAGGAAGCGGAGGTCCGAACGTCCCAGTTCTTTCTCGATATTGAAGAGGAACAAGGTCGCCCAGGCATGTACGGGAGGATTCACATCGCCGAAATTCCATTCATAGGCTGGAATCTGGCCGTTCGGATGGGCATAAAGATTGCGCAGCATCAGCAGCATCTGGTCTTTGGCGAAATCGAAGTCCACCAGGGAAAGCGCAAGGGTGTGAAACGCCAGATCCCACGCCGCATACCAGGGATACTCCCACTTGTCCGGCATCGAAATGATGTCGCGATTGAGCATGTGGAACCATTCGACATTCCGAGAAGCGCGTTGCCCCGTTCCCGTCATCGGGTGGGCGTCATGTTCCACAAGCCAGCGGTCCAGATCGAAATGATAGAACTGCTTGCTCCAGAGCATTCCAGCCAGCGCCTGCCGATGCACGCGGCGCTCATCCTCGGTCAACGATTCAGGGGTGATGCGGTCGTAGAACTCATCCGCATCGAAATGCCGGGCGGTAAAGGTCTTGTCGAATTCGGAAAACGCATCGGCCGGCGGCTTGGCGCTGAGACGCAGACGGATGACTTCGTGTCCTCCGCCGGGAATCTGCAGCACATAGTGAGCTGCGGACTTCGTGCCCGATTTTTGCGGATTGACGGCATCCTGGTTCCCGCGGATCACATATCCATGGAAAGCATCTTTCACGTAGGGGGAAGGATTCGGCTGTTTCCACAAACGGCCGGCGTTCGACTCGTTCTCAGTAAATAGTAGTTCCGGGTTTCCTTCGCACTGGAGCGTATAGTCGCCAAGTGCCGGATGCGATGACAGAATCGCGTCCTCATCGATCTGCCGCAGGTTAGGCTTGGTCTCATCTTCGCCCCACGACCATGTGTTCCGAAACCATAGCGTCGGAAGCACGTGGATTTCCGCCGCTTCCGGTCCGCGATTGTGAACCGTAATCCGCGCCAGGATGTCTTCGGGATCGGACTTTGCATATTCGACGAACACATCAAAGTAGTGATCGTCATCAAAAATGCCGGTATCGAGGAGTTCGTATTCGAACTCTTCTCTTGAGCGGCGGCCATTGGTCTCGATCAGATCGCGATAGGGAAACTCGCGCTGCGGGTACTTATACAGGTACTTCATATAAGAATGCGTGGGAGTGCTATCAATATAGAAGTAGTATTCCTTGACATCTTCGCCGTGATTTCCCTCACTATTCGTTAACCCGAACATGCGCTCTTTGAGGATGGGATCACGACCGTTCCACAACGCCAGCGCAAAGCAGAGATGCTGCTGGTCGTCGGAAATTCCGGCCATTCCATCCTCACTCCACCGGTAGGCACGCGATCGCGATTGGTCGTGAGAGAAGTAAGCCCATGCGTTTCCATCGTCGCTGTAGTCCTCCCGCACTGTTCCCCACTGGCGTTCGCTCAGATACGGTCCCCATTTTTTCCAGGGCGTGCCGATTTCGCGAGCTTCATTCAGCCGTTTCTGCTCAGTGCATTCGATGTAGGACAAGGGGGTCGCGGTTTCGCGAGAGGGGGTCATAAGAAGTTCTCCATGCTTGCAGTTTTGCCGGTGTTTGTTGTTCGCTTTGCGCGCAACATCAACCTGAGCCCGGTTCAAACGCCAGGACACAGACATGTCGGGGGCTACCCAAGAAGCATAGGAAGCAGGATCATTGCGAGCAACTGGTAAAACTGTTAGCTATGGCGCGCCGTTTGAGCCGGAAAACGTCGCGGGACGCGCTCGTTTCGCCGTGGCGGGGTGCGCCCCGGAGAGTTGCTAATCCCTATCCCGAAGGCCAAACTCGCCTGCCTCTGGGCGCTATTAAATTTCAGTCAAAACCGAACCCTGTAACCGGCGGACAACTGGAGATTTCCCTGGGTGACGTAGTAGTCCGTTGAGATCAGGCTGCCGATGGGCGAGATATGAGCATTGGGATAGTCCTGAAGATAGCGCACAAACGTCGAGCCAAAGTCGAACCGGAGAGTTGATCGCCGCGAGGGATAGATTTCGACTGCACCTCCCATGTCCAGTGCAAAACGGCTCAGGTCAGTGAAGTGCGGTGTCTCGCCACCGCTCCAGGCCTTTTCGTAGTAAATAAACCCAGGGCGAACTTTTCCGAAGAGGCCCCATGCATGTCCCTGGAGGCCCATTTTTGCTCCAAACAGCCCCTCCATCGATGGGCCGCCCGCATGCGCTCCTGAAGGAAAGAAATTGATCTCGCTATCGAAGTGGGTGTATTTGGTCATCCGATATCCCAGTGGAATTCCGATGCCCGGGTTGTTTTCACGGCATCCCATGCAGTCGCGTTTTGTCCCCGGCAGACTGACGTTGACATAGTGGAAACCAGCCGTGCCTCGGTTTGTTTTCCAGGGCGCTTCGCCTGGATAACTCGCCGCGTAACCAGGCCTGGGACGAACGTAAAGCCTTTCCCGAAAGGCCGGGTCCCACGGCAATACGCCGGTGAAGAGAGCGGCAAAATTCCGCGTCGGTTCGAGTGCGCTTCGGAGAATGATTCCATACAGCAAATTGTGCTCGGCAGCTTTGCCGACGATGAACCTGTCAATGGTATCTTCGATCATCACCCATCCGGTCCCGACGACCGGGGTCAAAATCCAGTCCGATAATCCCGTGTTGTTGGTCGGCGCCGGATAGTGCGGATTGTTGATGCATTTCGGCACGATTCCACAACCGGGAACGTAGCTCCATCCTCCGGCGTTACCGATGCTCGACTCGCCCAACGGACCGATCTTCCACTGCACTTCGAAGGCAGTCGCCCACGCCATCCCTTTCAATCGGCTGTTCCAATATTGCGGATCCCTTCCGATGACTCGCGTACTGCCAACAGGGCTGTTTTGCAGGAAAATCCAATTGGCAATCGCGCCCTGCATCGGATGAGCGATACCGTTCACGATAAAGGTGTCGCCGTCCCCCCACCGCTTCAGGTCGTAGCCCTTGAAAGAACGAAACCAATTGGTAAAGAAGGGATCGTGAAGCAGATCGCGGCGAAGCGCACGGTCTTGCGCAAGTCGAAACGCGTGCTCCACCATGAGATATTGAAATTCCTCGCGCAGAGCGCTCCGGAGTTGGAACGGAGGCTTGCGCAACGGGGGAGGGGCGATGTATGGCTCCGCGAGGGAGCGAAAATCGAGCAGATTCGGTGCAGTCTTCGCCGGCATCTCGATGTGAATCGCAGGTTCCGCCACCGGCGAAGGTGCGGAAGGAAACCCGGAATCTTCACCGGATGGCCTGACGTAGCTCACAAGGTGTTCAGCACCGGTCTCGCTGTCGGGTTGAAACAAAGGCGTGCGCGCGGGGTTGGACTGCGCGACCGCGCTCACACCCACCACCGACATCAACAATCCGAACAGCGAAACCACTGCGGCTGAGTTGCACCGACGTTCACGGCGCCTTGCTGTTACCGAACCATCACGTCGAACTTCCTCCACCGCCCAATTTGAAAGTATGAAAAAAGCCGGCAATCGACCGCACCTCGACAGGTGAAATCATTTGTCACTTTCAAAAAAAGGGTAAGTAGCGGGTTGGATTTCGGGTACTCCAAAAAATGCCAGAGGAAGCGGTCGATCTTTTGATCTATGTACTGTTATTGCAAAGTCCGGCTAGAGTCTCGATCAGATGAAGGATAGAATTTCCAACGAGGGAATCAGGACGACCGGAGCCGAACCTGATTTGGAATTCCGCAAATACCCGCGCGGTAGTCTGCTGCCACGAAATGTTTGCAGGTGACAGAGGCGGTCCGCCGATTCGCGACCTTAACTGGACCGCTAAGCAACCCGGATGTTGCATGGGATTTCCGGATAATCCGGCCACGAAACTGCGCAAACGGCAACCACTAGATCTCTGAGGTCGATTGCAGGAAAGTGGCGGAGAGCGAGGGATTCGAACCCCCGGTACCCTTTCAGGCACAACGGTTTTCAAGACCGCCGGTTTCAACCGCTCACCCAGCTCTCCGCGGGTGTGGGCACTTCATCGATTGTACTTCGAATCCGCGCCCAAGCGGACATCGGCCCAACGGCCTGCGAACGGAATGCGTATGAAAGGCATCTCTGTCCTGAAATCTCTGAAATCACAGCGGATGGCGGCGAATGATGTTACAAAAGGAGTGCATGCCCAAGCGCCCAAAGCCGTCCATCACGCCGCAGCCGGGCCAGCCCATTAGCCTGCGCACCCTGGGCGAGTATCTCAACCTCTCACCGGCCACTATCTCCCTGGTTCTCAACAACGCCCCCGGGGTACGTTCCATTCCCCAGGAGACCCGTGACCGGGTTACCCAGGCGGCGGCCAAGTTCGATTACCGTCCCAGCTTTTACGCCCGTTCTCTGCGCAAGCGGCAATCCTTCTCCATCGGGGTTCTGGTTCCCGAACTGAGCGACAGCTACGCCACCCAAGTGCTCGCCGGCGTGGAGGAGTTCCTGATGGAGGAGGGCTACTTCTACCTCACTGCCAGTCATCGCCGCAAGCCCGACCTCATCGAGGAATACCCGCGGTTGCTGATGGAGCGCTCGGTGGAGGGCTTTATCGTCATCGACACCATTCTGGAGAAGAGCCTTAGCCTGCCGGTGGTGGTAGTGGCCGGCCATCGCAAGATCGAGGGTGTCACCAACGTGGTCCTCGACCAGAGGCGCGCGGCGGAGCTGGCGCTTCGCCACCTGTATCAGCTTGGGCATCGCAAGGTCGCATTCATGCGCGGAGGAAGCCACAGCTCCGACGCAGACGATCGCTGGAACTGCCTGATGGCGGTGGCGCGCGACCTGAAGATTCCGGTGCTGCCCGAATTATGCGCGCAGCTCGAACTGCGCGTCTCCACGCCGGAACTGGGCTTCGTGCCCACCAACGAACTGATTGCGAAGGGCGGCGATTTCACGGCGTTGGTCAGCTACAACGACATTGCCGCAATCGGGGCCATTCGCGCCCTCATGAATCATGGTCAGCGTGTGCCCGAGGATGTTTCGGTGGTGGGTTTCGACGATATCCAGGGCGCCGCGTTCCACAATCCAAGCCTCACCACCATCCGCCAGCCATTGCATGAAATGGGCGCGGTAGCCGCGCGCATCCTTCTGCAGCGCATTCGCGGCCAGGCCAGCTTTCCCGATGTGGTGCCCATTCACCCAGAGCTGGTGATTCGCGAATCCACTTGTCCGCCGCGGCGCGCGCGTCCTAAGCGGAGCTGAGCTTTTTCATGACTGCGCCCGCCGGCGGCACTCTGTCCCAGCGCTCGCCGGGGCGAACGTTGGCGGTTCTGCACCCTGTGTTCGCGCTCACCGGAATCTGTCACTCCATCGGCGGGCCGCTGCTTCCCTCGCTGACCTCGATCTTTCACCTCAACGACAGCCAGGCAGGCGTTCTTTTATTTGCATATTATTCAGGCACCTCGCTGGGCGCATTGCTCTGCGGGCGCCATCATGTCCGTACTCTCACCCTGGGATTTCTGGCACTCACAGGCGCGTGTCTGGGCGTAACCGTCGCCGGCCGGATGCTGCTTTATCCGGTGTTTCTGCTGCTTGGCATCTGCGTTGGGGCGCCGATGACGGCAGTCACCATGCAGGCCGGCCGCACGTTCGGAACTCGCAGTGCTGCGGCACTCACCTTCCTGAATTTCAGTTGGAGCGCCGGCGCATTGATCGCTCCACTCCTGGCGGCGCGGCTGCTCCTCGGCCACACTTTTCGCGCGGCGTATGTCGTGCTGGCCGGCGCTGCCCTCGTGGCCGCGTTGGCATGCCTGCTTCTGCTGAAAGAAGAACCTGAACACGCGCCGGCGACCGCGCCAGCGTCTGGATTACTGCATCTGCGCTTCGTCGCCCTGTTTGCTGTTCTAACATTTCTCGAGGTGGGAGTGGAAAACACGAGTGGGTCCTGGTTGGCCACCTACGTCCTTCGCACCTCCGGCGCGGGAGCGGCAATGGCGGCAGCGTCCTCATCGATCTACTGGTTTAGTTTCCTAGCCTCGCGCGGAATATCGTCACTCGTTCTTCTGCGCGTCGATGCAGCCCGCCTGCTGCGCATTGCAATCGTGGCGGGGATGATTGGTGCCGTCGCCCTTCTGGCTCTTCCGGGCACCTCGGGGCACGTGGCGGCGATGATGATTCTTGGCGCCGCGCTGGCTCCTATTTTTCCACTCCTGCTGGCGATCTTTTTTGCGCACGCGCGCCATTCGTCCGATTCGCGATGGGTGCTGTCGCTATGCGGATTCGGAGGATCGGTTCTGCCCTGGTGCACAGGATGGGTTTCGGGCCAGACAGGCAGTCTGCGCTTCGGATTGATCACGATTCCGGCCGCGCTGCTGTTGATGATTTCGTTGTTGCCGATGCTGGCTTCCTGGACTGCGGTTCCCCGTACTGCGTCGCCAGCCGATCGCTAATCCGTGTTCGCAACGTCATTTTCTCCACACGAGCCAGTTTCCGGGGGCTACTTGTGCCTCCACAGACTGGTTCAGGAATGGATGTGAGTCTATTCAGTTTGAGCCGAGCTTCCAGGAATCACTACGAGTGGTATTGAGCGTGGGCCCGGTACCGAAGGGAGCGGTGAACTCGGATACAACAGCGTGGGATGCGCGTCCATTGTCGGTGATGATGAACATCAGCTTGATGACGCCGCTGGATAAACCTGACGGAGCGGGGACGTTCAGATGGATTTCGCCGCTGCCTGTGCAGTCCGGATTCACCGTGTATGTCCCAGTCTGACCGTTGGAGAAATTGAAACCGGTCTGAGCGTCGCCGGTGCCGGGCTCCGGCACGCCGCCTGTCATGACGAAATCGCGCTGCGTAGAGTTCCCGTGACCGTCGTTTTCCACAATGTCAACGCCTCTCAATGGGCTAGTGGTCCCATCGGGATTGGGCGTGGTTCCCAGGATCGTACTACCGAAGTCGCCCTTCAGCGTGGCGTTGCTGCAGTGACCGTCGATCGCTCCAATTCTCGAAGCATCGCTGCGAGTGGTGTTGAGCGAGGGTGCAGTGGCGAAGGGAGCGGTGATTTCGGACACGACGGTGTGGATGGTCGCACCATCGGGAGGGACGATAAACATGAGCTTGATGACGCCCCTGGAGAGCCCCGGAGGAGCGGGCGCGTTCAAGTCGATCTCCGCGCTACCGGTGCAATCTGAATTCACCGAGTATGTGCCCGTCTCGCCGCCTGCAAAGTGAAAACCGCTGGCCGCATTGCCATTGGCGGGCGAGGGAAGGCCGCCGTCCATCGTAAAGTCTTTTTGCGTAAGTTTGCCCGCGCCATCGAAGTGCGTGATTGCCACGCCCACGATGGGGCTCGTAGTGCCGTCGGGATTGGGGTGATCTCCGAGGATGGTGAATCCATAATTGCCCCGGAGGCTGGCATTGCTGCAGCCGTCATGGTCTGCCGCAAAGCACCGGGAGTTGAGGACCAGCATCAGGCTGAGGGCTATCAAACCGCGAAGCGCCAGAACGGTCAGGCGATGGTTCAAAGGGGAAGTTGTCTGTGTCATGGGAGGGCTCCTTCAAGACCTGAGGCACACCATGAGGCGACGGAGAGAAACTTTCAACCGGCGACGACATAATCCATTCATCCCCTGGGAAGTACCCTATTTGTCAATGGTTTGCCGAACCATCTCCCCTGAACCCATGGCCCCATCGAGAACAATCACCGAGACGCAATGTTCCTGTAGTATGTCCGCATGCCTTTATGGAAGAGCTAAAGCGCCCCAGAATTCGCTTTGGAGTCTTCGAGGTCGATCTTCAGGCTCGCGAACTGCGGAAACAGGGATTCAAGGTCAAACTTCAAGAGCAGCCTTTTCAGATTCTTTCCATGTTGCTGGAACGCCCCGGCGAAATCGTCACCCGGGAGGAGATCCAGAAGAGGCTCTGGCCGGCGGACACATTTGTCGATTTCGACAGCGGCCTCAACAGGGCGACCAACCGCCTGCGCGAGTCCCTGGGGGACGATGCGGAGAACCCGCGTTTTGTGGAAACGGCGCCGCGGCGCGGCTATCGATTCATTGCGCCCGTTCATATTCCGGATGAGGATCCGATCGAAATTGCGGCGCCCCGGCTGGAGGTCTCGGCCCGCGCAGAAATCGCCGCCCCGGGAACAGCTCGACGGAACCGGTGGCTCTTCGGCTTCGGGGCGCTGTTCTCGGCGGCAGCGCTCTTGGGGCTGGCGTTCGCTCCGCCCAAGATTCTCCGCTCTTTGCAGTTCTGGCGAACGGCGCCAGCGATTACGTCGATCGCCGTGCTGCCGCTGGCCAACCTCTCAGGCGATCCGGCACAGGATTACTTTTCCGACGGTCTGACAGACGAGCTGATTACCGAGACGGCCAAGATCGGTACGCTCAGAGTCATTTCGCGCACCTCGAGCATGCAATACAAAGGCTCGCCTAAATCGCTGCCGGTGATTGCAAAAGAGCTGGGCGTGGATGCGCTGGTGGAGGGCTCTGTGGTGCGCATGGGCGACCAGGTGCGCGTCACGGCTCAACTTATTGATGCTCGCGACGACCGGCATATCTGGTCCGAATCCTACCAGCGCAATGTTGTCGATGTCCTGATGCTGCAGTCGGAAGTGGCCCAGACCATCGCGGACCAGGTCAGGGTGAAACTAACCAGCGAACAGCATGCGAGCCTCGCACGCGTACACCGAGTCAATGCCGCGTCCCTCGAAGCTTATCTGAAAGGAACCCTTTTCCTGAACCAGGGAATGGGCAGTCTGGACAAGAGCGTCGAATACTTCTCCCAGGCTATTCAGCTGGACCCTGCCAATGCTCAAGCGTATTCGGGTCTTTCTCAGGCATACCTAATGATCGGCATCTTCGGGCTCCGCCCTTCTCAGGAGGTTTACCCCAAGGCCCGGGCTGCGGCCATGAAAGCTATTGAACTTGACGCGACTACGGCGGATGCACACGGTGTGCTTGCAGAGATTGCGAAGGGCTACGACTGGGATTGGGCGGCTGCGGAATCGGAGTACAAACGCGCTCTTGAACTGAATCCAAGTTCTTCTGCGATCCACGCCTGGTATGCCGACTATCTATCGATGATGCAGCGGCACGATGAGGCCATCGTGGAACTGCGCCGTTCCCACGACCTTGACCCGGTTGCAATCGTGAGTGAAGCTTTCTTCGGATTTCTTTTCTTCAGGGCGCGCAGGTATGACGAGGCGATTGCGGCCTGCCGGAAAACACTTGAACTCGCGCCCAACTATCCCAATGCGAACTGGTTCATGGCGCTCGCGCTGGAGCAGCAGGGAAAGATTCCGGAGGCAATCGCAAGTCTGCAGAGTGCGGTCATGAATTCAAGGGCCCCGCTCTTCAAGGCTCTGCTCGGCCACGCATATGGCCTTGCAGGGGAACGGACGAAAGCACTCACCATTCTCGACGAGATCAAGCTCCTTTCAAAACAGCAATATGTATCGCCCATGGATTTCGCAATTGTCTATACAGGAATAGGTGACCGCGAAATGGCGTTCCGATGGCTGGAGACTGCGTACTCTGAGCGCGTAATGCGGATCCAGGAACTGAATGAGCCCCATTTCGATTCCCTACGCGGCGATCCTCGCTTCCTGGATATTCTGCGACGGATTGGCATTCCGCCTTAGTTTTCAGGCCATTGCTCGGCGCCCGAGGAGTGACTTGTTCCGAATCCCCCGAATTAGCGTCCGGCGGCGGCCCGAAAGAGGGCGTTGCACTCGCTCTCAAGGACGTCACCGATGATGGCACACTTTCGGAAAGGGGTTCTCTTGGCGATCTCCTCGGCACGGATGCCGATCTGTGACCAATGAAGGCTTTCTAAAAAGGGGATCGACGAACCGAATACCACGGTGCCGATGCCGGCCCAGGCGACGGCGCTCTGGCACATCGGGCACGGTTCTGCGGTGGTGTAGAGGATGAGTTTGGTCCAGTCGATGCCGGGGTGTTTGGCCGCGCACTGATTGATGGCGTCGATCTCACCGTGCCAGGTAGGATTTTGCGCTGACCGGTTCCAGCCCTCTGCCACGACCGAGCCGTTGGCTGCGTCGACCAGAAGAGCGCCGAACGGGTACTTCGGGTTGTTCCCCGCTAGGGCAATGGCGCGGCGCATAAAATTCTCGTGCCCCGGGGTGTTGACCTGGGCCAATGCCCGGGCGGCGACCAAGCCTCCGGCTAACACGATCAAACGGCGGCGATCCAGGGGAGACATGATCTGCGATTATAGCTGGCAGCCAACCGAGGTCAACTGGCGAAGCACTTCGTCTTCGTTTAGTTTCTCTTTCCGGTATTCATCCCGCTCGAATAGGTAAATGAGCTGCAGACGATCTTCCGGCTAGCGCTTGCCTTCGAGTTCGTCGGCCAGTGATCCGGCACCGTACAGTTTGCGAAGCGCTTCGATTATGCCCGCGGAATGCACCGCAACGGCGCGATTGGATTCGCCTTCGTAGACGTATTCGCCGGCAAGGGATTCGATGTTTCCATCGAAGATCACGCCCACCAAGTCGCCCGCGCGATTGACGACAGGCGATCCGGAGCTGCCGCCGGTTATATCGTTCGTGGTGACGAAATCGAGAGGCGTGGCGAGCTCCAGTTTGTCGCGGCCCTTCAACTCTTTTGGGGGCAGGTCGAAGGGCGGCTTATCACCGAAGCTCTCCGCGCGATCATACAGACCATAGAAGGTGGTGAAGGGTGGGGCAACGGTGCCGTTATATGCGTAGCCTTTCACCGTCCCATAGCTGAGGCGGAGGCTAAACGTTGCGTCGGGATACGTCTCGGTGCCGTAGACCAGGAAGCGGGCTTTGCCCAGTTTTTCGCCGGCCCGCGTAATCACGCTACCCAGTTCTTCGCTCTGCCAGCGGCGATACTCGCGGACCAGCGGATCGGTGCGCCGCGCGGCCACAATCGCCGGGTCGACGGACGCCGCTACAGCCGATTGCCCTCCGTCGAGCAGCGCCTTGCGAAACGTCACATCGGTCAACCTGGTGCCATCGATGACTGAACCGACGAACGCGTCCACATCGCTGCCCTGAAGCATGGCCTGCAGATATTCATCGTTGCTGCCCAGCTTCTCCGCAGCGAGATGCAGGGCCGTGCCCATGAACAGCTTCTCGGTGGAGAGATCAATGGGCGCGGGCGAAAGCAGTTGCGAACGCGTGGATTCGAGCTGCGCGTCGTGATATCCTTCGAGGCGCTCGGCGTCCGCCTTCTTCAACTCTGCGGCGCATTGCACGATTTGGCGGGCTATGCTGAAAAGGCGGCTGTCGGTGCGCCGGAAAATGGTCGCCTCCTCGCGAGGCGCGGCTTTCTTGTCAACTTCCGCGATGGTATCCCACACCCCGCCATATTCCTTTTGCCATTCCGGATGAGCCGCGATGCGCTTGCGAAAGTCGTCTTCGTCGGCCTGTTTTTTGGCTATCACCGCTTTGTCATTTAACGCCGCGTACCGGCCGTTCAACACCTTGAGCGCGTTCTCCGCCATTAGAATCGTTGTGCTCATCTGCCGTTCTTGTTCGCGGCCGCGGGCGGCGAAAGCCTTGGCCGCGGAGATGCGGCGCTGATAGTAGTCGATCGATGGCCGCAGGACGTAGTCGCGCGTAAACAGCAACTGGTCCATGGTGAGTTGGCGCTCTGTATTCGCGGGATGGCCTGCCGTAAAGACCAACTCGCCGGGCATCGCGCCGCGGGTGCACCACTTCAGGAAGTTGTCAGTGTGCAGCGGCTTCCCGTTTTCATAGACGCGGAAGAACGCGATGTCGAGCGCATACCGGGGATACGTGAAGTTGTCAGGGTCACCGCCGAAGGAAGCCGCCTGCGCCTCGGGCGCAAACACGAGGCGCACATCGGTATAGATCTTGAACTCGTAAAGCCAATACTCACCTCCCATGTAGAGCGAGACCACCTCCGATTTGAGGCCGGTCTTCTGCCGGCCCTCCTTTTCGATGGCGGCGATCTCCGCCAGGCGCGCGTTCAGAGCCGTTGCATCGTCGGTTATCCCTTTTGCTGCGCCCTGCACGCGTTCCGTCACGTTGCGTGACCCGATCAGTACACGCACAGCTAGATCGGAACATTTGATCTCCTCCCCGGGAGTAGCCGCATAGAATCCGTCGCTCAGGTAATTGTGCTCGGCGGTGGAGATTTTCTGCAGTTCGGCGCGGGCGACATGTTGATTGGTCAGCAGTAATCCGTTGCCGCTGGCAAATGCGGCCGATCCGGTGTCGCCGACGCGCACGCTCGACAGACGCAGATGATCGAGCCACGCCTGGGTGGGTGCGAAGCCATATTTCTCCTGAAGGAGTTTGAGGGGCGGATTGTCAAACGTCCACATCCCCTCTTCGGCAGCAGCGTAGGACAGTGCAGAGGCCAGCAGAGCGGAGGCCAGCACGCAAATGCAGCGACAAAATCGAATCGGCATGGGAGTCCTGTTTGATTTGCATAGTAGCAGTTGGCGGGGTGCACTGTGCGGGTGTTGTGGTCAGGCGCCACGGAGATGTGACCAAAGCGGCAAGTGGGAAGGAAAGCGGGCGCAAGCCGAATGCGTTCGGGGCCGATACAGGAAGAGCAACCGCCGACCCTTCGGCTGCGCACGCTTATGCGGCGCTCCGCTCTGGATGGCAATTTTGGTCGTAAGGTCGCATCCCAAACGCGGGTCCTTCGCTGGGCTCAGGATGACAACATCGGACTGTTCTCTGTTCTCTGACCCCTGCCTTTACGGCATTACCAGCACTTCCACCCCGCTGGGCGCGTCTTTCTCGCGGAACACGCGTTCCGTAGCCTTCTGGAAATCCTCCGGCTTGGCGGTCGGGATATCGGTGAACTTCTGCGGATTACGGTCCGTAAGCGGGAACCAGGAGCTCTGCACCTGCACCATGATGCGGTGCCCGCGCCGGAAGGTGTGATACAGATCCGGCATGGTGAAATTGAGGTCGGCTTTCTTTCCGGGCACAAGGGGCTCCGGGTTTTCCCAACTGTTGCGGAACTTGGCGCGGAAGGGCTCGCCCCGCAGCAACTCCTGGTAGCCGCCCATGTGCAGCGGGGGCGCATCGAGAATCCGCTTGTTGCCACTCGACGTACCTTCCGGATCGGGATAGTTTTCCGGGTACACGTCGATCAGCTTCACCACGAAATCCGAATCGGTTCCCGAACTCGCGATCTTCAGCTTAGGCGAAATCGGACCGGCGATGGTCACGTCCTGCTCCAGAGGATCGGTTTCATACACCAGCACGTCCGGCCGGTACGTGGCAAAGCGCTGGTCATCCACCATGTAGCGCTGCGGTACGGTGTCCGTCGTATAGCCCACAAACGGAACCGGGTGGTCCGGATCGCTCACATATTCATCCACTCCGCGGGTCTCCTCCGGAGGGTCGAACGCGAGTTTACCGCCGGCATGAAAGTACAGCGTCTTCGCCGCGGCCTGCTTGGGAGGCCAGCTATCCAGGCTGCGCCACACATTGGTCCCGGTCTCAAAGACCACGGCCTTGGCCTGCGCCGCGCCTTTGCCCTTCAGATAGTGCTCGAAGAAAGGGAACTGGATGTTGGCGCGAAAGTACTCCGAGGTCTTGGCGTCGAATTGGATATCGCCCAGGTGGCTGCCGTCGCCCCGTGCCCATCCGCCGTGCACCCAGGGGCCTTCGACAAGAGTCGTCGACGTGTCGGGGTTTAATTTGTTGACGGCGTAGAAGGTCCGGTAGGGGCCGCTCAGATCTTCGGCGTCGTACCAGCCACCCACCACCAGCACCGCGCAATGCACTTTCTTCATGTGGCGCGACAGGTCCCGCGCCTGCCAATAGGCGTCGTAGGTATCGTGCTTCGCCTGGTCGTTGAACAGCCAATTCGATCCCTTCAGATAGAGTTTGTCGAGATTGGCAATGTTCCCCGCCTGCAGGTAGAACTTGTAGCCATCCTTGGTGCCGAAATCGAATGGAACGGTTTGCCTGGGCGGCGTCCGAGGCTCGCTCTGCGGGCGAAACGAGACATAAAATCCAAAGTTGGCGGCCAGCATGAAGGCTCCGCCGTGGTAGGCGTCGTCGCCCATGAACAGATCGGTCATGGGCGCCTGCGGGCTGGCGGCGACCAGAGCGGGGTGCGAATCGATGATCGAAGCAGAGGTGTAGAACCCCGGATAGGAGATGCCCCAGATACCTACTTTGCCGTTATTGTTCGCCACGTGCTTCAGCAGGAAATCGATGGTGTCGTACGTGTCGGAAGCATCGTCCACGTCCTGGGGCGACTTCTTGTCGTCGATGTGGGGCCGCATCTCCTGGAATTCGCCCTCGCTCATCCAGCGGCCGCGCACATCCTGGTACACGAAAATATACCCCGCCTTCTGAAACTCGTCGGAGGGGCCAAGGTGTTGCGGATACCGGTCCTCGCCATAAGGAGCGACGTCATAAGGGGTTCGCTCCATCAGGAAGGGATAGGGTCCCCCGGCCGCATCCTTGGGCACGTACACGGCGGTGAACAGCCGTTTTCCGTCGCGCATGGGAATGCGGTACTCGTACTTGGTGTAATGCGACCGGACAAAATCGTCGGCCGGCGGCGCGGCGGGCTCCTGGGCAGCTCCAGCAACCAGGGAAAAGGCGAGCAGTCCCGGAAGAGCGCAGAAAGAGCGAAGATGTTTGAGCATTGGTTAGAGTGCTGTCTCCTGAGAGTTCCAGAATATCCAGCGACACGGGCGTTTGGCACGCAACCTTCGACCGGCCGCGTGCGATTCGGACAAGTTTCGGCCTGCTTTGTCACAGAGCAGGGACGATTTTCTTGTGGACACCCCGGTTGAGCGGGTTACCCTGTTGATAACCCAGTAACAGTCAGGCTCGCACCCTGCACCACCCAAACTGTACCCATTTCGCCGGAAGGAGAGCCATGTCGTCTGATTACCGCAATTTCCTTGCCCTCTCGTATGAGGAGCTTGAAGAACTGAACCTCCAGGCCAAGCATGAACGCGTGAGCCGTGTTTCCGCCGACAAGATCCAGGAAAAGCGCCTCAAATACCTCACCGACGAAAAGCGCATCAAGGCCGTGACCGTTCTGTTCTCTGATCTCGAGGGCCGCCTCCACCTGCTCGACTATGACAAGAAATTTCTCCTCAACGCTTACGAGAACCTCACGTTCGACGGCTCGTCCATCCGCGGCTTTACCGCGCAGAAGGAGAGCGATCTGCGCCTCGGCATTGACTGGAGCGCGTTCTACTGGGTCCCCGCCGACGTGTTCGGCAACGGCAAGGTTCTGGTGTTCGGCATCGTCATCGATAAAGATGGCACCCTCTACTCCGGCGACCTCCGCGGCGTACTCAAGAACTATGCCGACAAGCTCCACGCCGAAAAGCAGTACACGCTGAACGCGGCTACGGAAATTGAAGGTTTCCTGTTTGCGGGCACCGATGCGGAAAAGCAATATCACCAAACCGGGAAGTTCGATTTCGTTTCCACCGGCGGCTACTATCACTCTCTGCCGCTCGATCCGCTTCGCCAGTTCATCGACAATGCGGCGGAAGTGCAGCGGGCCATGGGCTTCCAGAATGAAAAGGACCACCCTGAAGTGGCGCCCGCGCAGTTCGAAATCAACTTTGGGTACAGCGAAGTGGTGGCCGCCGCCGACCAGATTCAGCTTTACAAGTTGCTGTGCCGGCAGATCGCCAATAACTACGGCTTCACCGCCTGCTTCCTGCCCAAGCCGGTGGTGGGCGTGAACGGCAGCGGCATGCACACCAACGTGTCCGTCTCCCAGGGCAAGACCAATCTCTTCTGGGACGAGAAGGGGCAGGAGCAGCTTTCGAAGTTCGGCTGGGACTTTCTCGATCGCGTCCTCACCCGCGCGCTCGACCTGTGCCTCATCTTCAACTCCAGCGTGAACGCCTATCGCCGCCTCGATCCGCACTTCGAAGCGCCTAACCAGATTCGCGCGTCGGCGACGGACCGCGGCGCCATGATCCGCGTGCCCATCGGCAACCATCGCTCCATGCGCACCGAAGTGCGCGCGGTTGCGCCGGACGCCAATCCTTACCTCTCGATGTATGGGATTTTCAAGACCGGCATCGACGGCGAGATTTCGAAGCTCGAGGGTCTGCGCGAGGGCGGCCGCTATCTGCCCGACAACATCTACAAGGCGATCGCGGACTTTCGATCGTCCGATTGGATCGCGAAGATTCTCGGATCCGACGTGCAGGGCCGCTACGCCGATCTGAAGGAGGCATCTGCGGATCGCTGCCCCAAACTGCTTGGCAGCATCGTCAAAGGCAGCGAGGTGCAGTTCCATCACGCGGTTTACAACCAGTCGTTGTGGAATCTGTTCTAGAACGAACCGCCGGGACCGTTCCGCAACCGACAAAAAGGAAACTGGGTGCCCCAGGTCTCGATTTTGGGACCTGGGATACGGCCCAGCCTGATCGACCGAATCTTGTTTCATTCATCGCGGGTCCAAGAGAGTCGGTGTGCGACTCATCAGAATGGAAAAGCGGCGGCGCTGTGATAGGCCGCCGCTTTTTTCATTTGAATTGCTCATTCCCCAGAATTTTCTCTGACCGCACTCCCTAGATCTTGATTGCTCCCTTACGCTTCCCGTGTTACAAGCTAAACAACAGGGCACAAGCGGACAAGCTGGAAAACCGACGCGGGATGGCGCACAGCGCCCTTTCCGGCGCTTGACAGTCTGTTCGCCGGCACCCTGATTTCTCCCTAAGGAACCCCAATCCCGGCCATGAGCGCCAGTCCTCCGGTGGAACTCGAAACTCTCTTCGGCGACTATCCGCTGGACTCCGCATTCGACGAGATGCGGGAAGGGAACGGCGAGCTGCGCCCGCACTACCGCGCTTTGGCCGAGCTTCTGGCGCGGCTTCCTCACGATGAACTTCAGCGGCGCAAACAATCCGCCGACCTGTCATTCCTGACCCAGGGAATAACATTCACCGTCTACGGACGCGACGAGGGCACGGAGCGCATTTTCCCTTACGACCTGCTGCCGCGCCTCATCACCTCTGCCGAATGGGACAAGGTCGAGCGCGGACTCACTCAGCGCATTACGGCGCTCAATCTCTTCCTGCGCGACATCTACTCTGACGCAAAAATCCTCAGCGATCGCATCATCCCGCGCGAGCTGGTCTATAGCTGCAAGCAGTATCGACGCCAGATGCGCGGCCTGCAGGTGCCCCGCAACGTCTACATCGCCGTGATCGGCAGTGATCTTCTGCGTCTCAACACCGGCGAGTTCGTGGTCCTCGAAGACAACCTGCGCGTGCCCTCCGGCGTCAGTTACATGCTCACGAATCGCCGTGTCATGAAGCGCACTTTTCCGCAGCTCTTTCACAGTTACGGCGTGCGCCCCATCGAGCACTATCCACAGCTGCTGCTCGCCACGCTGCGTTCGCTCGCTCCTGAGGGCCGCCCCGAGCCCAACATCGTGCTGCTCACGCCCGGTGTGTTCAACTCAGCTTACTTCGAACACACCTATCTCGCGCGCCAGATGGGCATCGACCTGGTGGAGGGCCGCGACCTGGTCACCCACGACAACATCGTGTACATGCGCACCACCGACGGGCTCAAGCGCGTCGACGTCATCTACCGTCGTGTCGACGACGACTTCAGCGATCCGCTTATCTTCCGTTCCGATTCCTGCCTCGGCTGCTCCGGCCTGTTCAATGCCTATCGGGCCGGCAACGTCACGGTTACCAACGCCTTCGGTACCGGTCTCGCCGATGATAAGGCGCTTTACGCATACGTGCCCAGTATCATCCGCTACTATCTCGATGAAGATGAGATCCTTCCCAACGTGAAGACCTTCATCCTGACTGAAGAAAAAGAACGCCAACACGTGCTCGCCAATCTGGACAAGCTGGTGGTCAAGGCGGTGGGCGAGAGCGGCGGCTACGGTATGTTGATTGGCCCGCACTCCACCGCTCAGCAGCGGGCGCAATTCGCCGCCCTAATCGAGGCCAATCCGCGCAACTACATCGCCCAGCCTACGCTCGATTTCTCCCGCGCCCCGTGCCTGGTGGGCAATCAGCTCGAGCCGCGCCACGTCGATCTGCGGCCGTACATCCTGTTCGGTGACAAGGTCAACATCGTGCCTGGCGGCCTCACCCGTGTGGCCCTCGAAAAAGGATCGCTGGTGGTCAACTCCTCGCAGGGCGGGGGCAGCAAGGACACATGGGTTCTGCAATAGTCACGCAATCGCGTTATCGGGAGGGTGCGACCATGCTCAGCCGCGTTGCCGACAGCCTCTACTGGATGAGCCGCTACCTGGAGCGGGCAGAGAACACGGTGCGCCAGTTGGATGTCACCCTCAGCCTCATGCTCGATCCCGGCGGCGCGTCCGCCGAGTCGCGCTGGAGTCGCCTCCTCGCGTGCCTGGGCGATCATGCCGGACTGGAGTGGAGCGGCGATCTCGAGTCCATGGCGCACACCCTCATCTTCGATACCCTCAGCCCCGCCTCGGTGACATTTTGCGTGAATGGCGCCCGCGAAAACGCGCGCCAGGTCCGCGAAGAAATCTCCACCGAGCAGTGGCAGCGTCTCAATCGGCTCTTTCACCAGATCCGCTCGCCGCATGCGGAAACCCAATTCCGCAACAGCATGAATGACCTGCTGGCCTCCATCGTGGATGGCATTCATCTCTTCAAGGGCGTCAGCGACACCACCATGATTCACGGCCAGGGCTGGCAGTTCATTCGCCTGGGCCGTTATCTCGAGCGCGCCTACGCCACCGCCACTCTGCTGGAGGTCTATCAGCCGGACCTGTTCTGCGCTCCCGAGCGGGAGCACTCCGGCTATCAATATCTCGAACAGGTCGGCCTGCTCCGCTGTTGCACCGCGTTTGAGGCTTACTGCCAAGTCTACACCGCCGATATTTCCGCCGACCGGATTCTCGAGTTCCTGCTTCTCAATCGCGAGTTTCCCCATGCCATACGCTACTCGGTCGACTGCATCCGGGCCGCGCTCGAAGCCATCCAGCGCTCCGGCGGCCGCCGCCCTCCCGAAGAACTCGCCGCCGGCATCGGACGTCTCCATGCCATGTTGCAATACACCTCGATCGCCGAAATCATTGCCGGCAACCCCGGCGCGTTCCTGCACTCCATTCGACAGCAATGCATGCGCATCCACGAACTTGTTTACCGTTACTACGTGCAGTATTCCATCCAATCGGCACTGACCGCTTGAGACCGCATGTCCATATGAACTTGTCACCCTGAGCGCCACGCGAAGAGACTATGAGCTTTTACGCCATCCGCCACCTTACCCGATTCCGCTACTCGCATGCGGTCAACGAGAGCATCATGGAAACGCGCATGCATCCGCGCACCGACGCTCATCAGCACTGCCTCAATTTCACGCTCTCGGTCAGTCCGCGTTGCCGCGTTTTTACTTATCGCGACCACCTCGGCAACAACGTCCAGCACTTCGACATTCCCGGCGACCACACCCAGCTTGTGATCATCGCCGAATCCGTGGTGGAACAGCAGACCCTCCCTGACGTGCCGCAGTTCCTTTCGCCCGACGCATGGCAGTCCCTCGATGAGCTGGTGCGCGCGGGCGATTATTGGGAGATGCTCCTGCCCAGCGCCTTCGCCGTCGAGAGTCCGGCCCTTCTCGAGCTGGCCGCAAAGCTGGATGTTCGCCGCCGCGACGATCCTCTCCTCCTGGTGCACGAGCTGAACCAGCGCCTCTTCGAATACTTCGAATACGTTCCCCGCCATACCCGGGTGGACTCGCCCATCGACGAGGCCATCGTCAGCGGCAAGGGCGTGTGCCAGGATTTTGCCCACACCATGATCGCGCTGCTGCGGCACGTGCGCATTCCCGCCCGCTATGTCTCCGGCTACCTCTACCGCAGCCGCGAAGACCACGACCGTTCAACGCCAGACGCCACCCACGCCTGGGTGGATGTGCTGCTGCCGGGCGTGGGCTGGGTCGGATTTGACCCCACCAACAACCTGGTCGCCCACCATCGCCACATCCGGACAGCCATCGGCCGCGATTACCAAGATGTCCCGCCCACCCACGGGGTCTTCCGCGGCAAGACCGAGAGCGAGCTTTACGTGGCCGTCCACGTGGAGGCTGCCGAGCGGGCGCCGGCCCTGGATCGCCAGCTGCCGATCCCCGAAGACTGGTCGGTCCTGGTGGAGCGCGCTCAGGAGCCGCCGGAAGTGAATGTGCCCCTCCTCGAGTTGCAACAGATGCAGCAGCAGCAGTAGACTTTGTGACCAACGCGACGATTTGAGACAAATCGTCCTTTTCCTTATGCGAGGGCCATTGAAGCTGTGACCAAATTCATTCCATAATGGATACTTAGTAATCTGGCGAGGCTTCCGCCAGAGATTCCCGTGTACTTGCAGTAAATTTGCTTGTCTCTTGGCTTCTCGGACCGCGATCGAACTTCTGGCCCCGAAAACTCCACCGATTACGATTTTTATTACACGGCTCGCTGGCCGCAGTCCCCGAAGTCCACTCAACCAAAAGCGGCGTTACACAGCCGCATAATCGCAAGCGGTTTTGGAGGAACAGACGTGAAAAGATCCCTTTGGGGATGGATGCTGCTCTGCATCCTTTCCACATCTCTCCCTATCTTCTCCCAGACGGCAACCACCTCACTGCGCGGCACTATCAAGGATCCGGCGGGGGCCCTCGTTCCCGGGGCCAGGATCACCGTTTCCAACAGTGCCAACGGACAGAACTTCAGCGCAACTACGGACGCTTCGGGCGTTTACCAGTTTGCGCAGATTCCGCCTGCGAAATACACCATCATGGCGTCAGCGTCTGGATTCGGCGATCAGAGGAAGACAGCCGAACTGCTTGTGAACCAGCCGGCAACCGTCGACTTCACCCTGACCATTCAGGCGAATACGGTGACGGTCGATGTTTCCGCGGAGACGCAGACACTGAACACGTCCGACGCCTCGCTCGGAAATGCCGTGAACAATGCCGAGATTCAGGCCATTCCCAGTGAGACGCGAAACGTCCCCGACCTCCTATCGCTGCAGCCTGGAGTTTTGTACCTGCCGCCTCCCCAGGTAGGCGGGGACAGCCGCACCGGCGCAGTCAACGGAGCCCGGTCTGACCAGGGCAACGTCACTCTTGACGGCGTCGACGACAACGACCAGGTGGGCGGGTTGGCATTCCAGGGTGTGCTCCGTTCCACCCAGGACTCCATTGAGGAGTTCCGGGTAGCGACGGGCGGCTCCAATGCCGATGCCGGCCGCTCGTCGGGCGCGCAGATCAGCATGGTGACCAAGTCCGGCTCCAACAAGTTCCATGGGGCGGTGTACGAATACCATCGTCCCACGTTCACCGTGGCCAATGACTGGTTTAACAAGAAAGCCCAGGTCGACGCTGGTTTGCCCAACATCCCCGGAAAGCTGATACGCAACACGTTTGGCGGCGACCTGGGAGGTCCGATCCTTCGCGACAAGCTTTTCTTTTTCGGCAACTACGAGGGCCAGCGCACGGCAGAAAACGTTCAAGTGAGCCGGACCAGTCCAACCGCTGCATATCAGGCCGGCCAACTCACTTACCAGGATGTGGATGGGAACACGCAGGTCATCAGCGCGGCCAATTTCGCCCTGCTCGATGCCGGTTGCAAGATCTGCAACACGCCCGATTACCCGAATCCCCCCGGCCCTAACCCCAATGCGCTCGCCTATTTCAACTCCATGCCTGCCGCGAATGGAACGACGCTCGGTGACGGCGGCTTCAATTCCGGCTCCTACACGTTCTCCTCGCCGGCTCCGGCCACTCTGAACACCAGCATCGCCCGGCTCGATTACGTCCTCTCCGACAAGCATCGCGTCTTCATTCGCGGCAATCTGCAGAAGGACATTACCAACTACGAGGAGCAGTTCCCCGGCCAGGCACCCTCGCATGTGCTGGTGGACAACAGCAAAGGGGTCATCGGCGGCTACACCTGGACGATCTCATCCACGATGATCAATGACCTGCGGTACGGGTATGTGCGGCAGGGCTATAGCGACCGGGGTGTGGGACAGGGCGATTACGTGACGTTCCGGTTCCTGTCGGCGCCCACCGCCCAAACCCGCACCACCCTCACCAATGTCCCGGTGCAGAACATCGTAGACAATCTCAGTTGGACCAAAGGCAAGCACTCGATCCAGGTGGGCGGCAACTGGCGGCTGATCCTGCAGAACCACTCCAGCGATGCCCAATCGTACAGCTACGCCAGTACCAATCCTTATTGGTTGGGCGGCAATCCACCGGATCCATCGAATATCGGCATGCCCTCCGTAAATGATGGCTTCGGCAATCCGTACGAGATCGCCTATGCCAACCTGGTGGGAACGGTGCCCTCGCTGACCAACCAATGGAATTACAAGATCACCAGCCCTGCGGGCGGGTCGCTCCTTCCCGATGGCGCGGTCCAGGATCGGCATTTCAAAACCAACGAGTACGAATGGTACGTGCAGGATGCATGGCGCATCCGGCCAAACCTGACGTTAACGTTTGGTATCCGGCACACCATTCTGCAAACGCCTTACGAAACCAGCGGTCAGCAGGTCGCTCCCACTATTGACACCAATGCCTGGTACAAGAAGCGGGAGTCCGCTGCTTTGCAGGGCCAGGTGTACGAGGAGGATCTGTACTTCCAGCCCGCCGGCCCGCATTATGGAAAGCCGGGATTCTGGCCCAAGTCGAAGGACAATTTCGCGCCCCGGTTCGCAGTCGCCTTTTCTCCGGATTCCAGGACATCGCTCCGCGCCGGCGTGGGCATCTACTACGATCACTACGGTCAGGCCCTGGTCAACACCTACGATCAGAATGGCTCCTATGGCTTGAACTCGTCGGTCACCAATCCCGCCGGCCTATATGGGATTGAAGGCAGTGCCAAGCATGCCCCCGCACCGCGATTCCTCGACCGTCATACGCTCCCGCCGATCGACAACGGAACCCCGACCACCGACCTCACATTCCCCTATCCGGCGCCGCTGGGTAATTTTGCCATCACCTGGGGACTCGACAACAAGATCAAGACTCCATATTCAGAAGCGTTCAATGCTTCCATCCAGCGGCAGACCAAGGGTGGCTTCACACTTGAGGTGGCGTACGTCGGCCGCCTCGGCCGGCACCTTCTGCAGCAACTTGACCTTGCCGAACCGGTCAACTTTGTCGATCCTCAGGGCGGCGGCGACTACTTCGGTAACGGAACTCAACTCTCCAAACTCGTGGACCAGAACAACGGGAACTACGGCCTCATCACCGATGCCAATGACAACGCTGTGGCTTCGCTCGTCAACGTACCGGCCATTCCCTATTTTGAACATGTCTTTCCCTACATGGCGAATGTGGATTACGCCGGAGAGAGCGCGACCCAGGCCATCTACAACAATGAATGGGCTCCCTACCGCGCCCAGTATGGAGCCACCAGCGCGCTGGCCGATATCGATTTCTACTGCAGCTATGGGTGTCCGGATGGCTACCAGTCCAAGTTCTGGCAGGATCAGTTCTCTTCGTTGTACGTGCTGTCGAGCATTGGCTCGAGCTCATACAACGCCGGCCAGATTACGCTTCGCCATCCCTTCAGTCATGGGCTCCAGATGGACTTCAGCTATACGATGTCCAACTCCATCGACATGGGTTCGGATACCGAACGCAGCACTGAAAATGGCGCCTATTCCACTAACAACGGGTCCTTCAGCACCATCATCAACACCTGGAAACCGGAACTGAATCGCGGTGTGTCCGACTTCGACACCCGTCACTTGATTACGGCTGACTGGGTTTACGAGTTGCCGTTCGGAAAGGGGAGGCAACTGTTGAGTGGAGCGAATGGCCTGCTGGATGCCTTCGTTGGCGGATGGCAACTGTCCGGCGTATCCCGCTGGAGCAGCGGATTGCCATTCACGCTGTACGAGCCCGGGTGGACCACCAACTGGGAACAGGAGGGCTATGGAGTGGTCACTGGAAAGGTGAAGACGCACCGCCATTATGACGCCAACGGAGACCCGCAGTTTTTCGATAATCCGGATGCGATCACCAATGGAGTTTCAAGCGGGTCACCCATTCGTATCCCCTACCCGGGCGAGGCGGGACAGCGCAACAATTTCCGCGGCGACGGATATTTCGATGTCGACTCCGGTCTGAGCAAGAACTGGAAATTGCGCGAGTACGGAGCGTTGAAGTTCGCCTGGGAGGTCTACAACGTGACCAACTCGGTGCGCTTCGATCCATATTGGATCGACTCCGGACTTACCGACCAGGGTGCGCTGGGAAAAGCAAGCCAGCTTCTCACCGTGCCCCGCCGTATGCAGTTCAGCCTGCGCTACGATTTCTAAACCGCCAACGCCTCAACCGCGCCGGAAGAGCCATTGCTCTTCCGGCGCTTTTCATTTAGGCGCAAACTATCAGTTCACGTTCAACTGATCTGGAACGGGCCATAAATTCATCCAAATCAGTGCCCGAACCTGCTTTATTCCCCCTCTAAATCGCAGCAAATGAACAACCCCTCGCAAGCTCTGTGACCAGTGGGACCGGTTTGTGACGGAACGCCCTTTTCGCGCTAAGGCTGTGACCAAACTCCACCCATAATAGGTAGCTAGTCATTTTGCATGCCCCATCCGGAGAACTCCGGATGCTCATGCATGCATGATTCTGTTTTCGGCTTGGCGGACCAGGATCGAATCGCGCAGGCGAAAACGCTGGCGGTCACAATTTTTGCGCGCGGCCGGGCGGCCGCAGTCCCGAAGTTCAATTAACTACAAGCGGCACTTCACAGCCGTACATCGAAAGTGGTTTCTTGGAGGAACAGACGTGAAAAGATCCCCATGGGGATGGATGCTCCTTTGCATCCTTTCCGTATCTCTCCCTATCTTCTCCCAGACGGCAACCACCTCACTGCGCGGCACCATCAAGGATCCCAGCGGAGCACTGGTCCCGGGAGCCACGATCACCCTCTCCAACAACGCCAATGGCCAGACCCTGACCGCGGAAGCCAACAGCGCCGGACTTTACGTCTTCGCCCAGATTCCGCCGGCCAAGTATAAGATCACCGTGTCCGCATCCGGATTTGGCAGCCAGTCCAAGTCGGCGGAACTGCTGGTCAATCAGCCCGCAACCATCGATTTCGCCCTCACCGTCCAGACCACGACCGTCACCGTCGATGTGTCTTCCACCGCGCAGACTCTCAATACCGCCGACGCTACCATCGGCAATTCGGTGGGCAATCCCACCATCGAGGCCCTCCCCATGGACGGGCGCGACCCCATCTCGTTGTTGAGCCTGCAGCCGGGCGCCCTCTTCCTGGGGGAAACCGTCCACCTTACGGACAAGACCTCCCCGCAGAATCTGGACAGTCGCCAGGGCGCGGTCTCCGGTGCGCGCTCGGATCAGGGAAACGTCACCCTCGATGGCGTCGACGATAACGACCAGGTGAACGGCTACGGGTTCAACGGTGTCCTTCGTTCTACCCTCGACTCCACTGAGGAATTCCGCGTAACCACCGCGAACGGAAACGCTGATGCTGGCCGTTCCTCCGGAGCCCAGGTTTCGCTAGTCACCAAGAGCGGCACCAACAAATTGCACGGCTCTCTGTACGAATACCACCGGCCGTCCAATACCGTCGCCAATGACTGGTTCATCAAAAATCAGCAGCTGAGTTCGGGCGAGCCCAACCGGCCAACCAAGTACATTGTCAACACCTTCGG